>Ga0209394_1000013_pt1 | contig 204158 bp, 197 predicted proteins | sample JNZ201metaG_FD_184122 | JGI IMG/M metagenome (GOLD analysis project Ga0209394, IMG submission 184122) | Hot spring microbial communities from Jinze hot spring, China to study Microbial Dark Matter (Phase II) - JNZ 20120812A (SPAdes) (version 3) ...
CCCAAGGGTGGGGCTGCCCGCCCATTAAAGGGGAACGTGAGCTGGGTTTAGACCGTCGTGAGACAGGTCGGACTCTACCCACGGGGGGTGCGGGCCGCCTGAGGGGAAGGCGACCTCAGTACGAGAGGAACGGGTCGCCGCGGCCTCTAGTGTAGCGGTCGTTCGGCAGGGCGTAGGCCGCGTAGCCACGCCGTAGGGGGTAACCGCTGAAAGCATCTAAGCGGGAACCCCTCCCCGAAAAGAGGCGGCCGTTCCCAGGCGGGTTTCCGTCTGGGACGAGGGCTCCCGTAGAAGACGGGGTTGATGGAGTGGGGGTGTAAGCCCCGAGGGTTGTTCAACCCGAGGGGTGAGCCCACCACTTCCAATCGCCCGAGGTAGCTTGGGGTGGGGCTGGGAGCAAATGGGTTCGCATAGCGCTAAACGAAATTTTTTACTTGGTACTAGGTGTGTACAACTACCTATGATACAATGTTCTCCGCTGATCACCTAAATAGTTGGGGGTTGCTCTGTAACCTCTTAAAAGTAATGAGGTTTGTTTTGGGTAACAGAATTTATTCGTATTATGTTTTTAGTTTTAGGCTAGTTTATTAGGGTCGGTTTTGATAACCATATCTTAGGTTAGGTAAAGTAAGCGAGTAGGTGGTAATCATGTCGGCTACAGCTCCAAGGAGATCGGATGAAGGGTATAGGGATGCTAAGAAGCAGTGGATTCAGAAAATGATTAAAAGCGCTAAGCTTCACCATAAGATATGCCCATTCTATGATAGGAAGAAGAAGTTCTGCTTCATTAAGCTGGGCGAGAGGTGTCAATACGACGGTAAATTCGATAATTGCCCTACCTTTATAGAGTTCTTGGAGAAAAGGTTTGATGAAATTGTTAATGCTGGTAAACCTTTACCCAACGACTTCGAGGATCCCTTAGTACAGTTTGGTGTAACCTAAGATGACCATAGCTAATCCCTTGGACTGTGTAAGGATGTGTATAGCGCAAGCTGTATCAGAGGATCTCGGTTTAGCACCCTACATAGTTGCTAGAGGCTTCGAGATACCTAAGGAGGAGTTTGGAGATATAGCGTTAGTTCTACCGAAAATAGGTGTAAACATTGATCAACGCGATAGAGTAGCCCAAGCTGTAAGGAAATGTAAATTTGTTGCAGAGGTGAAAAACACAGGTATATACATTAACGTTGTACTCAATAAACACGAGTTCACGGATACGCTATTCCGCTCTTTAGTTGAGAGCAGTAGAAACTACGGCATATACAGGGATCCGAACCCTAAGCGAATAGTGGTGGAATTCGTATCAGCAAATCCCTTACACCCACTCCACATAGGTGCTGCACGTAATGCAGCACTAGGTCAATTTTTAGCAAATATGCTCAAGGCAATGGGTAACACAGTTCAAACAAGGTTCTATATAAACGATGTTGGTAGGCAGGTAGCTCTTTTAGCGCTAGGTATGCAACAACTAGAAAGCATAGAACCTCCTAATGGAATGAAGCCGGACCACTGGGTAGGACTAGTATACGCAATAACTAACGTTATTAGTGAAATACAGAACCTTAAGAAGCAGCTCGAGGCAGTTAATAACGAGGAGAAGCGGATGGAGGTTCAGAAAGAACTAGACGAGCTACTATTCGATGCCTCGAGGCTCAGGAAACAAGCACCGGAGATCTTCGATGCTATCGCAGAGAAACTTAAAGACGTGGACATAGAGGAAGAGGTCTCGAAGGTGATGAAGCTCTACGAATCAGGTCACCCAGAGGTATCTAAAGCAATAAGGAGAATCGTATCGATGTGCATAGAAGGCTTCAAACAGACATTGGCAAGGTTCGGCGTAAGCATAGAGTCATGGGATTGGGAGAGCGACCTAGTTTGGAGCAACGAATTAGAGGAAATAATCCGCTCGCTAGAACAATCACCGCTAGCAACAGTACACAAAGGAGCATTAGCTGTAGATGTTGGTCGGCTAGCCGAAGACCCCAGAGTAAGGGAGAAGCTAGCCATAGACAAAGACCTAGAGATACCCCCACTAATAATCCGTAGAAGCGACGGCACAACACTATACACAGTACGAGACATAGCCTATACGCTGAAGAAGTTCAAGGAATTCCAAGCGGATAAAGTCGTAAACGTTATAGCATCGGAGCAGAAACTACCCCAAGCACAGCTAAGACTAGCGCTCTACTTCCTAGGGCGCAGAAGAGAAGCAGAGAACCTTATCCACTACAGCTACGAGATCGTGGTGATGGAGGGCACGAGGATGAGCTCAAGAAGGGGAAGAATAATTACGCTGGACGAGATACTCGATACAGCTAAGGAGAAAGCTCTAGCCGAGCTAGAGGCGAGAGGAAGCAGATCCGAGGAAACAGCCGAGAAAATAGGTGTAGCAGCAGTAAAGTTCTACCTATTATCAGTATCCCCCTCAAGGCCCATTAAGTTCTCGTGGAAGCTAGCCCTAGACTTTGAGAAGAACTCTGCTCCATACCTACTCTACACATATGCAAGAACAGAGGGGATATTTAGGAAAGCACGCGAACTAAAAATAGATACCGATCCCCGGCTACTCCTAGGGAAAGCCGATAAGAGGTTCGCGGAGGTAAATCAGAAGAGGTGGAGGATAGCAAAACTAGTAGCAAGCTTCCCAGATGTAATCTACAACACCTACGTAAACCTCGATCCCTCTACGCTAGTTGTCTACGCTCTAAGGCTTTCAGACGAGTTCAATTCATGGTATAGCGAGGAGCCGATACTTCTAGAGGAAAACGAAGGTGTTAAAGCGTCGAAAATACTATTAACGTACGGAGTAAGAGTAGTTCTAGGCAATACAATGAGGATACTAGGTATAGAACCCCTAGAGAGAATATAGTATGCAGGTGTCTAAACTCATGCAGGCTTCGATGTGCGACGAAACAAAACCTTTACTCGATATCGAGGGACTAGCTTACATAGGTAAAATAGGTAAACTCAGCATCCACGTTTGCGGTAAGAACAAGAAGTACATAGTTATCGAGACAGTGGAAGGGCAGAGGCTGTGTAGCCCCTGCGCCGACGAGGATGTCATAAGCTTAAGCGTTAAGATGATAGAGCACTACAGCAAGAGCGCGAAGCTTGTTTCAAGCTGATGATGAAAGGTATTACCGCTTAGCCTAACGCGATGAAGATGACGCCAGAAGCTGATCCAGGTTTACACCCCAATGTTTTATCTACGTTTTTAAACTAGTTAAGTTAAATGGTTATAACCTCTTAGGTGAAAAGTATGCGGTTTTGCCCCAAATGCGGGGGTATTTTGGTGCCCTACAAGAAGGAGAACGAAGCAGGGTTTAGGTGCTCTAAATGCGGTTACGAGATTCAGCAGCAATCGGCAAGGTACACGATATCCGTTCAACAACCTAAGGTGTTTACAACATCTGTTGTTAGTGAAGGGAAAACCACCTCGAGGAAGAAGGAAGAGATAGAGCAGGAAAGAGAAGAATACTACAAGGAGCTGTTCATGGAGCTGCTGAGAGAGGAGGAGTACGGCGGGGAAGAAACATAGAGATGCAGCCCCTGGTAGATATTGTCAAGAAATCCGAGGAAGTAGCAGGGAATCTAGCTCAAGCCCTAGGTAAAGTATTTTCAAAAAACCGGTTTACGCTCATAATGTACTGCGGTAACACCGAAGGGTTAGCACAACACCTTTGCTCCGCAATAAAAATAGCTGACCCCTCCATAAACATAGCCTACTTCGATGCAGATTACAGCCACAACATCGTTCTACCCTATTTAACGGAGACACTATCTTCAACACTTTTGCTCTCAAACGCTACCGATGTGAATTGCGCATTCAAGGTATTGCAAGCATTATCGCTTCTAGGCGTTGAAACTACAGCTCTACTCCCCACGGTTACTGTGACCACGTTCAAGAACCATGCGGAGAAGTGGAGTCAAAACATATACTTGCAGGAACTAGATAACAACATCTATAGGCTCTCTATACTCCAAGCCTCTCTTCGCTTAGCTATCACCTTAGCTGGAAACAATATAGCTAGGATTAAGAGGATCGAAAGAGAGCTAAATATGAGCAACATCGTAAAGGAGCTCATCGACAGGTACGCCAACGCTATAACCTTAGCCAAAAGCTTAGTTAAACCAAGTATAGCTGTAACCAAGGCGCTGATGCCCGCAGCTGAAGAGCTTATGGACAGAGGTATAGCCACTTTGGTAATAGGCAGGCATTCCCCAGAGGAGAAAAACCCTAACTTACTGGTGTACACAAGCGTTGAAGAACAAACAGTAAACGAGTACCTACTAAAACTTACGAGAAAAGGTATAAAAAGAAGCGAAATACCTACGATAAGGATAAACACAGATCCGCTAACAGCCCCTGTATACGCCTTGATAATATTTTATGCGATGGCTCTATAAGGCAAGCGATAAACGATAAACTTAAAGGCTGAGCGACGAGAGGATCATTAATTGGTTAGAACTGCGCCGGGGTAGCTCAGCTAGGTAGAGCGCGGGGCTGTTAACCCCGTGGTCGGAGGTTCGAATCCTCCCCCCGGCGCTAGCGCTCTACGCCGATTCTCGATGATGAGGCTCGAAAGGGATGAGGTAGTGATTAACTCGCGCAGGTCTGAGATAATAGTGTAAGGCTCCTTTACGCAAATGTAGTTACTTAACATAGATTTAACCTAAGCTTTAATACCTTCGTTGTGCTCTAGAATGTTTCATACAGTATGTAGGCTACACCAATCTGGAAAGAGCCAAGCTGAGGGCTCAGTCATTTTACTCTACAATGTAGGAGCTTTGCCAAGACTAGTATAGCAGATCTTTGCCAAGTCCTTTACGGTTGAGAAGCGATTTTAGGTGGCCTTCTTCTTTTAGGTTCTCCAGCTCCTTTAGGAATGCATCCTCCTTCTTATCGCTTCTCAAAGCAGCTGAGCACTTGCCATCGGGTAGTAGGTATCTTTGCGAACAGAAAGCGTACTGGCATTTAAATGATATGCACGCATCGTTAACCCAAGCGCAATACGTTTGCGGCTTTCCATCAACTAGCTTAATCATTAGCGCTCGTTTTTCGCATCTAAACAAGGGGCACGCTGGGCTACACATATTACCTACAGGCTTAGGCTTTGCTTCTTCAGCTCTTTCTTCTCGATAAATAGGTCTAGGCGTCGACGTCCTCGGCGACTTTAACGTCTGCGGCTCTCGTTCTATTCTTTGATGATAGGCTTGGGGCTGGGGTCGACTCGGAGGCTTACGTGGATTGATGTTCTCCTGTGGTTGTGAGGACCGCGTTGGTGGAGGTGTAGTAGCTGGTTTTCTCGGCGTAGTTTCTCGGCGTGGTTTCCCAAACCTACGGGTGTTACCGGTAGAATTCTCCGAGTATTTATCGCCGTGATTCTTCAAAGAGTTCACCGCAGGTTCTACAACACCATATAATCTTATATCTTAACCCACTTAAAAACTATATAGTGTATATTATCTCGATTTTCATCTACTATAGCTAGGACAGTACGCTTCTTCACGCTATGGCTTACACGACCTAGTGCCACTATATCAGCGGGTCTAAGCTTGTAGTGCTTAGGTGCAACTACAACAACGTAAGGGGCATGTTCATACCCAGGTCCTAGGGTGTATACAGCGAAATCAGCTCCATACTTAATTCCACTCCTTATTATATAGTTCCTATCTCTTAGGTACTTGTACACCTTGTACTTAACATCAAAATTATGTGAAACCTTTCTACAGTACTGCTTAAGGGTTTCACAGTCCACATGTTCACCTCCTATCTCCACTTTGATTGTATTTCTCTCGCACAGGTAAAGAGCTTCATACAGAGAGAGAACCAATGGCTCTTCGTATTTCTGGTCAACCCTAGGTTTTGCTACAGCTAGAGGTTTACCGTAGAACTGTTTAAACAGTATTCCACCTTCTTCTACGTCAAGAGTAATAGCTTTCCTCCCTACTACGCTAGCCTCAGCTAAGATGCTCTTGTCGTGTACAGCCATAAAGCTTTTTCACCGATAATGTGAAAATTATGTAGCAGATCGATGAGGGTGGTTAGTAGTTCTCCTAAGATAGAGCCCTTCGATTCTCCTTCTTGGTTTACATAAATAGTTCTTATCATGTAGAGAATCTCGTTGAAGTTTTTCTCCATAAGTGTTGCAAGTCCGGGAACCTTTGTAGGATTCTCAATTAGGTATAGAAGTAAGCTACGTATATACGAAATGTATTCTCTTAGCTGTTTAACAAAGTTTTGAATGTACAGGATCAAGGTTTCGCTGAGGCGTGGTTGAGCTGAACAAGTTAATTCGAGGTCTAGAACAAGTTTATGTAGAGAATCTGTTAGAGACATCAACGAATCTACTAAGCTTAGGTAATAGTACCCATTGGTAATAGTTACAGAAACTTTAGCTGCATACCTAGCAACAGTAGATTGAAACCCGTAAACAGACCTAAGATCCTCATATACTTTAATTACCCTTGTTTTCGCGGATTCAAACTTATGCCTAAATATATCATCTATTGTAACGTCTATCTCTTGGAATAACATCTCCACCTTAGTGATATAGTTACGTATCTGCTCGATAAGATTCTCTTCCGCTAACGATAACTTGATCCTCTCGATCTCAGGTTCCACTATTTCGCTTGACATCGCTGAAACCCTGGATTACAATTAGACTAGGTCCAAGATCAAGTATTACAAGCATAGTATTTAAGTTTTAGTAATCCAAGAAACTACGCCTCTGGCTTTATTAAGTTTTACCTTCATTTCCTTCAATAGTTTCCAGAATTCTCTGCGCTAGCGCCTTCATCCTGTTTAATCGCGTATGATGCTCTTCAACGTTTTCGCTTGGGTTAAACTTTTCATACTTGCTCCACAAATCTCTTTCATCCTCTACAGATACCTCGTAAACGTAAAACACTACTGCTGCTAACATATCTACATCTTCGCTAAATAGGGATTCCGCACAACTGTTACTCAACGTAGTCAACACCTCTTCTAACTTCCTGGATTCCCGCGCCAAAGCTGCAAAGCCTTCTATAAGCTTCGACATATTACCGCGCGAAGCTTTCCTGATTAAATATCTACATCTATCTAGGTATTTACTATGCCTATAAACTGATTCCTCAAGAATACTTAGCATGCTCAGCAAGCCCATGAAAAATCATCGTCAGTCGGCGCTCCTTATAGTACAAATGCTTTTATCTGCTACACCGTGGAACTTCATAACCTCTGGGTTAACGTACGCTACATCGATTGGTAAGGAATCTTTTATTACTGCTTTAAACCTAAATCGTTTCTTCCCAGCAACAGTTATTTCAAGGTAGTTTCTGATGCTAAGTTCGTCCGCTAGAGCCTTAGAGATTTTAGCCTCATCCTTACCTACAGAAGCATCGTATGCGAGTCTTATTCTCTTCTCTTTCTGTGTTTTTTTACCTTTAGCGAAGAGCGTTGTTGGTGGAGGAACTACCGCTACGAGCTTCTTAATATCTACTTTTTCTTGCTGATCAACTACAGTATTAACTGTAGATACCGATTTACCTGGTTGTTCAACATGGGTTTCACGTTCGCTCATTAATGGCTACCTCTTTTATCCTAGACAGGATCTACAAATATTATCGTAGACCTTGCAAGGATATTAATCTTTTGGCTCAATAACTGGGTATCCAAGGGCTGTTATATCGTAGCCCTCGAGTCCCATGCCTATAACATTGGTAATATCCTTGATTGCAACTCTTATCTGTTTCCTAGTATCACGGTCCCTGATGGTAACCGTAGAACCATCCGCTACGCTATCGTAGTCTATTGTTATTGTAAAAGGTATTCCTATTTCATCAGCATAAGCGTACTTCTTGCCTATAGAATCTCCCTCCAAGATCGTGACATAATACATACCCCTAAGCATTTCATATACCCTCATAGCTAGGGATTCGAATTGAGGTTTGTTAACAAGTGTTGCTATCCCTATTTTCACAGGGGCAAGGCGCCGAGGCAGAGATAGCACAATTCTTCCATCCTCTAGCTCTCGGTATGCATACTCAAGAGCAACATACAAAAGCCTCTCGAGCCCAAAAGAGGGTTCGGCTACATGCGGAACTATTTTCTCAACCCATACCTTCTCCTCGACATCCTCGATAACGAAAACGCTCTTTGGAATTCTAATACCGTCGATTTCTACCTCATCTAGTGGGACTCCCTCTAGTATTCTGAGAAGATCCTGGGGTACATACTTTGTTAATCTCCTGAATACTTCCCCTGCTTGACGCCCAAATATATTTAGTATAGCCATCTTATCGAATTTAACGGTTTTCTTCTTCACCGTAATAGGTTCTTTAAGTTGCCTAATAGCGTAAAGATCGCTTTTACTGAAATCAATATGTTTTTCAAGGTCGTAGCTATGCCTATAAGCATGTCCAGAAACCTCAAGTTTTCCCCATTTATCTACCGCAACTATTTGATCGAAAGTCTGCTTAGAGTAATGTGCTCTCTCGGTAGGTAGCTTCTCCTCGAAATACGTATCCTCAAATGGGACACCAAGCATTGATATAAATTTACTGGCTATACACATCCAGTACGCAAGCCACGGACTTAAAATAACTTTCTCCTTATACGCCTCGCTAGACGAAATAGTTATAGGTTTAGATTCTCCACTAATCTTCTGCTCAGCCGTTAAAATCCTGATCTTATCGTTACTGCATCTCTCCTCAAGCACCTCACACTGTGGATTCTGGTCATCGTAGAAAAACTCTATCTCCATTATCGTGAACTCCCTTAACCTTATAGGGCCTTGCCTAGGCGAAATCTCGTTCCTAGCAACTTTGCCTATCTGTGCAATTCCTAGCGGAAGCCTACGTTTCATCAATTCATATACTCGCTTAAAGTTTACGAACATGCCTTGAGCTGCTTCAGGTCTTAGGTAAGCGAGGTTCTCAGGCGAATAAGGCCCTATGTATGTTTGGAAAAGTAGTAGAAAACGTTTAACAACAGATAATTCTCCTCCGCACAAGGGGCATTTAATGCCATGATCTTTTATAATCTTATCAAGCTCTTGCTCATTAAGTCCTTCGGCCGATATCCCAAGTTTTTCTTCTACAAGGTGGTCAGCTCGATATACACGGTGGCAAGCTTTACACTCAACAGCGTAATCCGTGAAATGCTCTTCGTGACCACTTGCTTTGAAAACTACAGCGGGGTTTATTATGGGAGTCTCTATTTCTACAACAAAATCTTGGTGGTTCCTAACGAATAAATCCCGCCAAAGCTCCACAATATTATTTTTGAACATTACCCCTAGAGGCCCTAAGTCGTAGAAACCCGATTGCCCTCCGTATATCTCGAATGATGGCCACAAGAAACCTCTTCTAACAGCTAAGTTCATTACTTTATCGTATTTTGATAAACTCATGCTATGTTCACCGCATACTCCTCTCCTATTTGAATAATTTATTAAGGTATTTTAGGTTAGGATTTTAATGCTCTTTTAAGCCTTAACCTGTAGAGCTTTTTATGTTTAAAAGTACATCACCTTATAGGTTAGGGGTATATGAATTACACAATTCACGTGTTAGAGGTCGGACACGAGAACGCATTTCTAGGCTTTAATACAGATAGAGCTAAAACACCTTTCACAGTAGTTGGAGTACCCCTCGATATATCGTCATCTTTTAGAGGTGGATGCAGAGAAGCTCCAGCGAACATCAGAACAGCATCTAAATCGCTTGAATTATGCTCTCTTCTAACAGGATTAAATATAGAGTACATAGGGTTTGAGGATCTCGGAAACATAGTGCTACCGCCAGGAGACATAAACGTTTCGTTGAAGCGCATAGAGGAAGTAGTCAAAGAGCTTCTAAGCAATGACAGAATCCCTATATTGATTGGCGGCGAACACACTATAACATTACCTGGTTTCAAAGCACTAGCTCTTAGCGGTTCTAGCCCATGCCTCCTTGTTTTTGATGCTCATGCAGATCTAAGGGACGAATATCTAGGGTCTAGGTACAACCATGCTACGGTAATTAGGAGAACACTAGATGAAACCAAAGGCAATGTATTGCTAGTTGGTTCTAGAGCTGTAAGTAAGGAGGAGGTCGATGCTTATAAGAATTTCAGCAACAGAGTGGATATTATCAAACTATGGCGTGGAAATGAGTCCAGAGACACTATAAGAGGTATAATAAAGGAAATTCAAGGAAAACTAACAGTATGCAGCGATATCTACGTATCCATAGATCTAGACATAGTAGACCCAGCATATGCTCCCGGAGTACAAACACCCGAGCCCCTTGGAGTAGACCCAGCAACATTGCTCGATATACTTGAAAATGTTGTTGATAATAGGGTTAAGGTATTCGATGTAGTTGAAGTAGCACCACATTACGATTCATCTGGTGCAACATCGTTTTTAGCGGCTAAAGTAATTATTGAGGTGGCGGCGCTTATATACATGCATATAGCTCAAAACATCGAAAAGTACAGGTGTTGGTAATGATGGTAGCCGGGCGGGGATTCGAACCCCGGTCACGGGGGCCAAAGCCCCGCATCCTTGGCCGCTAGACGACCCGGCTTCGAATATTGTTTAGATCCAAGAATTACACTTGTATAACTATACTGCTATTAAGCTTTTTGTGTGCATGGATTTTGTTTGCTATACGAAAAATTTATAAGCTTTTCGCCGAAATAGGTAAAAGGTATCTATTATGGTAATACGCCCCTCAGAGCCTTCTCCTGAAGATATTGTTTCGCGATGCCCCAGCGGGAATATAGTTTATGACGAGATCAACGGTATATGGATTTGTGCGGATAGTGGGGAAGTCATAGCGGAGCATGTCATCGATAGAGGTCCTGAGTGGCGTGCTTTTACAGCTGAGGAGAAAGAGAGAAGGAGTCGTGCAGGAGGTCCTATAAACATAGCGTTGCAGGATAGCGGGCTTTCAACCGTTATAGATTGGTACGATAGGAATGCGTCTAGCAGAAAACTAGATATTAAGCGTAGGCTAGAGCTCATCAGGATAAGGAAATGGCATAGCAGAACAAGAGCTCAGAGCACTATAAATAGGAATATACTGCAAGCGTTTAACGAGCTTGAGAGGTTAGCGGAACAGCTGAACATGCCGAGGTTCATAAGGGAGGAGGCGATACTAATATACAGGAAAGCTATAGAGAAGGAACTTGTTAGAGGTAGAGCTATGGAAAGCATGGTTGCAGCAGCGCTTTATGCAGCCTGCAGAATACACGGGGTTCCTAGGACACTCGATGAAATAGCTAAGTATACTAAGAGTAGCAGAAAAGACATAGCGCGGTGCTATAGACTTTTAGTAAGAGAACTTACACTGAGAATCCCCATAGTTGATGCAACAGAGTATGCCCAGAGAATAGCGTCTATGCTAGGGCTAAGCGGGGCTACAGCTAAGCTATCTGTTGATATTATTCGTAGAGCAAGAGAAATAGGTATAACAGCTGGCAGAGATCCCGCTGGAATAGCAGCAGCAGCTGTTTACATTGCGGCGCTGATAAACGATGAGAGGAGAACGCAGAAGGAGGTTGCAGCAGCAGCGGGAGTTACAGAGGTTACTGTTAGAAATAGATATAAGGAGTTGACCAAGGTTCTAAACATACTTAAACTGCCAAGCGTCGAAGAAGGAGAGAAGGAAGAAGCCTAAAGTAGATCGTGTTTAGAATAATTACAGCAAATCGAATTACGGGTATATGTGATACAAATATGACTACTATTTATTGTTTATCTATTTAAAAGGCTTTAAGTATCTTAATGTCGTTGCCTCGAGCTTTAGCTATTACTCTGTACCCACAGTAAGGGCACCTTATGCTAAGCATTACTGCTAGTTCAGATTCATCAAATTCTTTACCGCATTTTATACATACATACCTAGCCATTTTAACACCTCTTATGTACAATTTTCAGGCAAGCTTTTAAACCGTTATACAAAAACCACTCTGGGCACGTAAGCCAATGAAATTAGATACCCTATGTGCAGGACTACCTCCTGAGTTATGTACACAGCTCGAAACAGAATCGCAGATAATAAAGATAAAGCTAGAGCGCAGAAAATTAGGGAAGGTAGTAACAGTTATAGAGGGTATAGACGAGAAAACTTTTGACCTAAAGAAATTAGCTTCTTACTTAAAATCAAAGCTAGCTGCAGGTGGAACGTTTAAAAATGGAAGAATAGAGATTCAAGGAGACCATAGGACAAAAATTAAGAAAATACTAATTGAGGAATTCGGGTTTAACCCCGGCAATATAGTGTTTATCGAAGAAGAGACAGGATAGAATAGCTGCAACACGCATTATACTAAGTTGACACTTTTTGATAGCATAGATCTCTATTAGCCATAAAAAGAGGTTGAAGCGATTTGCTTATGCAGTGTTCAAGATGATCAACGAAGTTGATCAGTGCGAGAGCTCGTCATCACTTCTCAGTCGGTTTGCGTAATCATCATACTGTGCGTACATGGCTTATCGTTTTATTAAGGAGATAATGTACTTGACTAAGTGTATAGCGGGATTTACACCTGTAGTTTTCTGCAGACCCCTCCATTGAGGAGCAGCGTTAACCTCAAGTACTTTGTATCCTTCCGCAGATTCAACTACATCTACACCTGCATAATGCAATTTTAATATCTTTATGGTTTTAATCGCTATATCTTCTAATTCCTTATCAGGTCTCGATATGAGTATAGGTTTCGCTCCTTGAGCTACATTTGTCTTCCATGCATTAGGCGACGCCTGAACACGATAGTATGCTGCAACAATTGTATCACCTATAGCGAGAACTCTTATATCTCTTCCTGGTTTTTCTACATATCTTTGAAGATATATAGGTTGTTTTAGCTGAAGTATTGTTCTAGCTATTGTATAAGCTATGTCGGGGTTCTCCGTCAGGACTACGCCGAACCCCATGCTACCGATTAAAGGTTTTATAACAGTTTTACCCCAGGATTCAACGATTTTAGCCACGGTCATAAAATCTTCGAGAACAGCGGTCTTGGGTACCGGAACCCCTGCTTTGGCTAAAAGCATTAAGCTATAATACTTATCCCTAGCCACAATCATGGATTCTACGGGGTTTACCACGGTTACACCCGTTAATTCAAGGTGGCGAATAGCATCGCATCTCCTAAGAAAACTTTCTAGGGTTAGAGATACTCCGAGATCCCTTAGTATAGCACCTTCTATATCTAGAGGTTTTAGTGAAGGTAGATGTAGTACATGGTATTCATTTTCGCCAAACACTGATACTATTTCAGACGGTCGTAGGTACAGCGATGTAACGCCTAAGTTTTCTAGAGCTAGTAGTAGTTGGCGGGAACTCCAGGAAGGAGTAGGGTGATCCGATATAATTGCTATTTTCAAGTTAACACCTCTTTTACGCTGTTCTAAATATTCATTGCGTTACTTAGCCAGTATACAATATTTTAATTTTTCATAACATAACTATATAATGTAGTTAAACAAACCATATAATATCGGCGCTTAGTCATAGCTTTAGTGGTTGTAACTAAATAGAATCAATATTTAAAAAGATTCTAAGTAGGATTAATGTCGTTAAGGTGAATATGAGGGCTAAGGTTATCGAATCTAAGGCCATGAATCCTCCGATAATCACTGCTTTTCTATTCTTATTAATAAAAGTATTGACGAAGTACGGTAACAAATCTGCTCCTACTATTAATCCAACAACAGCTGTGAATGGCAATAAATAAATTATGTTGATATCGAATATTGCGAGGGACAACGAAGTAAGGGTTGCGAAGTATCTAGCTACATTAACGAGTACCAGTTTACTTGTTACATACGTGTGAAGAGATGATATAGTAATAGATAACGATACTAATAACATAATTTCCGGATAAGCAATACCCCTGTACGTTAGAACTAAAGTAGAAGATAATAATGGTAATAACGCTCCGCAGTAGTTAAAGAAGATGTACTTTGTGAAGGACACCGATCTACAAATATGCCGAGGACTAATAATGCTAGGCACCGTTGCCGCTAAAAACAAGAATATTACGTACAAGGGTGCTTTTGACAGAACTGCATATGCAATAAACGCCGTGGTAAGGTACATTAAAGAGATTCTTTGGTGGAACCAAGTATCTTTCTTAATCTTAATCATTTCTGCTCCTATACATCTCTTAGACAAGGTAATATTATTTAGGAACAAGGGTCTTCGTTTCATTTAGAAAACAATTCAACCTTGCTTCCTATTATATTATTTCAAAGACTTAAGTCTAAGACTGTAACATTTTTTACAGCTGGTAAAGATATGTTATACACAGGTACACCTTTGACATTAGCATATGTTTTCACAGCTTTATGTGCATGACCATGTACAGCTAGAAGAGGTTTTTCGTCATCTTCAAGTGTTTCTATAAGAGGGTATCCTAGAAACTTGTATATGTTTAAGTTTTCACCTTCAACTGTAGCAAACGTTAAAGCGTAGTGTGTTACAAGTATTGATGCTCTGTATTTTTTGCATTGTCTAAGCAACTCCTTTATTTTCTCTACCCTAGTCTTATACAAGGCATCTACATGAGGAATGTGTTTTTGTTGCCATGTAGTAGGCTTTAAAAGAGCTCCTCTGCTTCCAACAACGCACACTTCTATGTTTTCGGTTTCTAAGACCTTATATTCATCGTTAATCCAAATTATCTGAGGATACTTAGAAATATATTCGTGCTCATAACCCATATACTCTTCGTTACCGAATACACCAATAATAGGCGGCGTAGTCCCATGTTTATTAGATAGCTTGTTAACAATTTCTAGTACCACCCTTACGTGGGGTACAGAATTCTTCTCGACGATATCTCCTGCAAGTATAATCAAATCCGGCTTTAAATTCCTAGATTTTATTTTATTGATTGAGGTAACTAATAAAGGTACATACTGTGGACTATGAACATCGGCAACAGCTACCATCGTTAAAGGCACCACCATCACCTACATAATCTAGTTGTGCATTAACGCTTAAAATATGTTCAACTAAATTCTACATCGCATAGGTGTAAGAGAAGTTGATAAAACCTAGAGGTTGTAATGCATCTGGTCATAAAGGATGGGTAGAGCTTAAGTGCAAGATCTGCGCAAAGAAGTTATACATAGGAGATGACATTATATACGTATGCCCTAAATGCGGTGAAGCAAAAGAAGTATACTTTTGCTTAGCAGACGCTAAGAAGACTGTACATATGAAGTGCCCCTACTGTGGTACAGAGCTTAAGCTTTTACTGAGTATATCTTAACAGTAAAGGTGCGAGCTTTACACCAAGCAGTTAAACAAGCCATTGCAATCACTATTCTATACATAGAAATCGTGTATCAATAGAGGGGGTTCTTCGCAGCCTTGGATAAACAGAGCACAAACAACGATAAACACAAAATAACAGAATTCTATGTCAATACGCATAGGAAAGTAATTGTGAATAAAGTTAGCGAATCAAAAACTATAGTAATATTAGATTCGCTACCACATATTTTTAAGAAGCACTTGTACGAAGAGGTAATATCGCTCAGCGAAGTTAATATCGTTAGAAGAAGGATAGATCCTAGCGCAATATGCAGATTTGAAGGCTATAAATACACCATTACTGAAGAAGCTGTATGCCTTAAAAATCAGGAAGATTGCACGGTTATTTCCTACATACTAAACATAGAATGTTTGAAGCCTTCGGGTTGCAACGATAAAGAAATAAAAGATTTGATTAACTGCATAACCTCAATATATTAACCCAAATGTAAAGCATAATAGGGTATCCCAGGTCTTCAAGGAAGAGGCTTACTTCTTATATTCGGTTTCGAATTAGAAGTAAAGTTTACGGTGCTACAATGAGACATGAATTAGCTTTAAAAAAATTAGCCGAATATGTTGCTCGAAGAGCAGCTCTATTAAATCAGAGGTATGAATTGAAAGAACTTGTTTCCCCATCTATAGCACCTATGATGGATAAAAACATAGATAAAATGGTGTTATCAATAGTTAGGAGAGAGGGGGGATTATGGTGCAATTTATGCGATAAAGGGCCCTTCACAAAACGAGGGTTTTACCTACATCTTATAAGAGTACATTCAAAAGATATAGAAATTATGGTTAGAGAAGAATTAAACAGATTACTAGAGGTTATAAATAGAAGTCCAAGGCGGGAATTCTAATCCCTATAGAGTTTATAACGTATTAGGTATGCATCTTAGCAATGATCCAATACAATATTTATAATGTATTTTACCTCTGATGTTGCAAATAAAGTATTTATTTATATCGTTGATAGCAGCAATTATTACAGGAATTCAATTATAAGCCTAGCAAACGTTAATGCAGGCTATCTCTTATTTTAGAGCTAGTCTAATTTCAACAACATAGAAGTTTAGTTAGCAAATATGTTGATTTTAAACGATTCTGTTGTTATGTTTTGTGTTAAATAACTTGATCACGATACTAATATATCTCTTATATTACCTCCGCACCAGATACTATCTGGAAGGTTACACAGGTGGATTCATTGAAATTATCGATGCTACTTCCCTTGATGACAATTATCTTTGTTGCTCAATTATGTCTTGTTGTAGCTGGTGGTGTATACAATAACATAGTCATCAGAAGTTCCTCGATAGAGTGGTTATACGTAACACCTTCGTTAAGTCATGGTATTAAAAATATATCTCTGGACATGGATAAGTACGGTTTACGATATCAACATTTATATTATAATAATCAGATAACTGGATACAATCGTGGGTACCCAGTTGCGGTTAAATTATCCGTAGCATTTATGGGTAACGAAAGAATATACTATAACTTCATATACAAGCATCAAGATAATACCATATCTGTTGATAGCAATACTTTCATGGATGAAAAATACATAGTTATACAATGGTTTAATATGGAAACAAAGATGAAGAATACTGACATTCTTAAGTCAATTAATGTATCTAGGTACTACAATGTGCTTCCCTATCGCAGCATCTTCTTAAAATATCAAGACCTTAACTTAACGGCGTCCATAAACTATGCCTCTATTGAATTTCAAATAGTTAATAACTTAATCTTTGAAGAGCTAAGCGTATACGATATATCAATAGATAGAGAGTCTATAATCAAAAATATCATGGAGCACAGCAATTCTAAACTCTTTAACCTAAACAACTTATGTTTGAACTCTACGTACATCCCTATGTATGCTTGGATAGACGTGAACATAGTTGTATCCGATAAACATGAAACTCTATCAGTAATAGTTAACGGTTTGAATTCTTCTGATATTGACAACGCGTTTAAGACGTTACCATGCATGCTCTCTATATTAAACCTTAGTTTAACTACCATTCAAAGCATAGGTCTTGCTAACATTTATGAGGAAGCTAGCAAAATACTTGGAATAAATATAGTTAATGAGACAACGAAGATAATTCAAACATACGTATACGATAAGCTTGAGCACCAAAGATTAATCCATACGCTATGCATCAAATACGATGTGATGGATCCAAGAATAAAAATTCGCATTAATCAATCTACGTCTAACACCTCATTATATGTTGTGTTTCAAGGTCAGGGCATCATCAATATTTCAAAGGAGAATGTACTTAACGCTTTTAAGGAATTAGCTCATTACATATCTTTGCTTAACTCTAATTTAAGTAATTTGCAGGAAACATTAAATAGCGCTCACGTTATAGATACAAGAACACCACCCATCGAACCTAGCTCTGGAGCGTCATCGCCGTACTTCATAGCCATAGTGGTGCTGATCCTCGTATCTTCCCAGGTAGCTATCCTAATATATACTATTATATACATTTACAGGCATTGGAGAAGCCTTAGTTTTACCTAAATAGTCTAATAAATACCTAGACGTATTAATGCCTCAAGCTTTGAGCCGTTTATAAACCTTGTTTTAACACCTCTTTCTATTAATACGCTATCTATGTAGTCTTTCTTTAAGAGCTCTCTAGGATGATATTTCTTGGACCCTATAACGAAGTTGCATGCATAACCAAAGGATGGAATCCACACCTGGTACTCAAGATGATACGGGTATACGTTCTTAATAGCTTCTACGATATTGTTGTACACATCGTGGTAAAAGAACGCTGAACCCGCTTGAGTAACCATGACTCCGTCTTCGGATAGTCTTCTGTATACAATTTTATAGAATTGCTCGGTGTAAAGAGTTGATGCTATTTCGCTGGAGTAGGGATCTGTTAAATCAAGAATTATGATGTCGTGTATCTCGGGTGTATCCACAATATACTTATAACCATCAGCTATAATTACACGGGCTCGAGGGTCATCGAATGAATTGCAGTGAAACAATTGCAGGTATTCTTTAGATACATTTACAACATCTTCATCTATGTCAACCATTAAAGCTTTTTTAACCGTATTATGTTTCAGAACCTCCCTAAGGGCGGCTCCTTCACCACCCCCTATTATTAATACCTTAGAGGGACTCTGGTGCAAAAGCATAGCAGGATGAACTAGAGATTCGTGATATACATATTCATCAGCTTCAGTGCTCTGTATATAGCCATCTAGTATAAGGCAACGTCCGAAATCCTCTACATCTGCAACTATTATCTCTTGATATTTAGACTTTTTCGCTACGTGAACTTTTTTAATTTTAGTCATCATGTAGCTTCCTTTCCCTATACCTTGAACCGCTATTAATCCCAGCATCGGTTCCACCACAATATGCAAAATTTCTTGATATGCTTTAAATGTTTCAAAGCAAATTCCCTTTAATATAAGTACGCATACTGGACAGGCTATACATCGAAGCATATAGCTAAGCTAATTTTTTGCCGCAAAAAGTAAGATGTAAGGTTATTTAAATACCGGAATTACCTAAAATTAGTAAGAATAAATTCGCGCTGATGATGTGCATGCTAAACTCTGATAGTGTGATGATGGGCCAAAGCGCTGATACTATAATTTTAAACCCGGTGCATGCATTGATATAGGTAGCCAGGCATCATCAATTGCAGAACTACTCGTCAGTGTTATGTCTTAATATTCGCTTATTCAAAAACCTCACTTCTTAATAAATATGTTTAAAATCTAAGGAAATTGACGGGTAAGCACAGTCCCTGGGGAATGCTAATGCGTATCAGAGAGCTGAAGCAGATATATAGAGTTAGCGAAGGTTTTACAGCAACTCTATCAAAGGGTGTAACAGTCTTAAACAGCTTCATTAAATCATTAAAAGGTTTTTCTTTGAATCTAGGCTCTAAGCATCAAATAGAGAACACTATTCAAGAAGTTGCTGAAATTCTTGCAAACATGGTCGCTATAGGCAAAGAAAAAAGGAATGTATGTGGGTACTATGATGTGCTTAGCGGGGTTTGTGGGCATCTAAGATTTGAAATACAAATACCGTCAATGACCTTGGTTAAAGATGGTAACGAATATAAACCTGTTGTATCTCTTCACCCAGAAGTTTGTGCTGTTTGTCCCTTTTGGCACAAAAGAAGAAGCTGAGTATTCTTCTCTAATTAAGGTTATTCCTTAACATGTTCTTTAAAGTAAACCTCAAGAAATACACAAAATAGCGGCTATAACAAAATATTTCTCTGTACTCCTATCATTATCTAGGGTGCTAAAGCAATGCTTATAGTAGCTCTCGATCCACCAGTAAACGAAGATATTAACTTGTGGATTAAATATAGGTATGAAATACTGATGGATGTCGTCCAAGGATTTAAGATAGGTTTACCTGCAATAGTCAAATATGGTGTTGATAATATAGCGTACAACTTCAAAGGCTACGATGGCCTTCTTATAGCTGATCTTAAGCTTGCTGACATCGGCGATATTATGGCACTTGTTGCAAAATGGCTAAAGGTTGCAGGGTTCAATACTATTATAGCGCATAGTTTTGTAGGTTATAAGCAAGGGTTAGAGGTATTGGCTAGAACATGTAAAGAAAAAGGATTGAACCTAGTGATTGTTGTTTCAATGTCCCACGATGGATCAAAGGAGTTTATAGATAAACATATAGATGAATTTGTGGAGCTAGCTAAAAACGTAGAGACCTGGGGGGTTGTAGCTCCAGCTACAAGACCCGAGATAATTAAGTACATAAGATCTAAGCTCGGAACCAACGTAAAGATACTATCGCCGGGTGTAGGTGTACAAGGGGCACTCCCTGGCGATGCTATATGCGCTGGAGCAGATTACGAAATTGTAGGAAGAGCTATAACTCATGCAGTTAATATAAGGGAAGTAGCCTTAAATATTATTAAGCAACAAAAAAGAAAGGTGATGGAATGTCGTGGTTAGCTATAGAACTCTATAAACACGGAATCATAAAACTAGGGAGATTTAGATTAACATCCGGGCTTGAGAGTCCGTACTATATAGACTTAAGGCAATTATACAGCTATCCCGATGTCGTGGAAAAACTAGTTAATGAGCTAATCTTACTAGCTAATTTAGATGAGTATGAAGTGTTAGTGGGCATCGCTACATCGGGTATAGTGTTAGCTTCATTTATAGCTTGCAAGGTTAAGAGACCACTATCTTATGTTAGAATTGAAAAGAAGGCCCATGGGACTCAAGCGCTGGTTGAAGGTAATGTTAAGGGTAAGCGATGTATAATAATAGACGATGTTGCGACTACCGGCGGATCTATTGAGCACGCATATCACGCAGTAAAGGAAGCTGAAGGGATACCTACGGCATCGCTGGTTGTTATTGATAGAGAGCAAGGTGCTAAAAAATTAGTTGAAAGATTAGGAATGAAATTCTACAGTTACTTAAAGGCCTCTGATATATTTAAGCACCTCTACGAACATAAACTTGTTAATGAAGAGCAGTACAAAGAGCTACTAAACTATATTTCATCTTCCACAACTTAAATTAAGTCAATGAATGGGGTAAAGATATGTCTTACAAGTTCAAACACAGAGATGTAATCTCCATACTTGACTTCACCAGAGAAGACCTAGAATTTCTCTTCGAGTACGCTGATAAATTCCTAAATGCTGAGGGCAAACTCGATACCCTAAAAGGTAAGGTAGTAGCCTTAGCATTCTTCGAGCCCTCGACTCGTAGCAGGCTAAGTTTTGAAGTTGCTGCAAAAAAACTAGGTGCCGATGTCATATCCATTATAGGGGAAGAAGCAACAAGTATCGCTAAAGGTGAAAGCTTCGCTGATACTATGATTATGCTCGATGCTTATTCGGACATCATAGTGGTTCGTCATAGATACGAAGGAGCTGCTAAATATGCTGCTGAGATTGCAGAAAAACCTGTTATTAATGCAGGTGATGGGAGGCAGCACCACCCTACACAAGCTATGATAGATCTGTATACGGTTATGAAGCTTTTCGGAACAATAGATAACTTAACATATGCTGTTTTAGGGGATCTTAGATACGGTAGGGCAGCAACATCGTTTATCTATGGACTTACACTCTTTAAACCAAAGAAAGTATATTTAGTGTCTCCTCCACTACTACGTATACGAAACGATGTTCGCCAGATATTAATTAATAGAGGGTTACCGTTTGAGGAGAAAAACGACATCTTTGAGGTTATAGAGGATATAGACGTTCTATACGTTACAAGAATTCAAAAGGAGCGTTTCCCTGATCCTATGGAGTACGAGAGAGTTAAAGGCTCTTATATTGTTACGCTTAATCTATTAGAGAAAGGGAAACCCCATCTAAAGGTTCTACACCCTCTACCTAAGGTGGACGAAATAGATCATAAAGTCGATACCTCTAAATACGCTGCTTACTACTACCAAGCAAAGTTAGGTATACCCATTAGGATGGCTTTACTCACACTCGTAATGGGGGTAGGTTAATGTCAATAAATGAAGTCCATACGTTGGTTGTCCCTAAGATACTCGAAGGAACGGTTATAGATCACATACCAGCAGGTAAAGCTCTTGAGATACTCCGAGTTCTAGGGATATCAGGTCAAGAAGGTTGGAGAGTAGCTGTACTGATGAATGTAGAAAGTAAGAGGTTAGGCAAGAAGGACATAATCAAGATTGAGAAGAGAAAACTAACACCCGATGAAGTAAACGTTATAGCACTTATAGCTCCAACGGCAACAATAAATATTATCGAGAATTTCGTTGTTGTCGAGAAACTCAAGGTTAGAGTACCAGACGTAATTGAGAGCATAATTAGATGTCCTAATCCAACATGTGTATCGAATAAAGATAGAGAACCTGTGAAGAATCGATTTAAAACATTGTCTCAAGAACCTCTGCTACTTCAATGCGATTACTGTGGAATAGTGATTTCAAGAAGCGATATACCGAAGCTGGTAAGGAGATAATCTATATGTCTGTAAACCCCGCTAAGGTGCTGGAGGTTAAGCGTGTAGCTAAAGACGTATACTACATCCTTGTTGAACCGCTTTACGGCATCGACGATGTGCAACCGTTCAACTTTTTCATGGTATGGGTTCCCAGAGTAGATGAAATACCTCTGAGTATAGCCTACTTTAAAAATAACTTCTTTGCGTTCTTATTTAAGGTTAAGGGATTGGGTACTAAAACGCTTTCTGATATAGTACTCGGGCAATTCATAGGATTGAAGGGTCCTCTGGGAAGAGGGTTTACAGTTCACGACGACTCTAAGAACATCTTAGTTATTGCCGGAGGAATAGGTATAGCACCAATACCTTTGTTCATAGGGATGTCTAGATTCAAAAAACTAGACGTTATATGGGGGGCTAAATCATCTGATGAACTATTCAATTTAAATGAATTGTTCCCTGATATTAGTGGTAGATACAGCTTAATAATAGCAACGGAAGACTGTAGCTATGGCGTTTGTGGAACCGTTTTAGAGGCTCTAAAAACAGTTGACTTAGACGCATACGATGTGATGGTAGCTGTAGGTCCTACGTTGATGCTTCGGAAAATCTGTGAATATCTTAATAGCGAGAAAGCTTACGTAGCTCTAGAAACAATGGTTAAATGCGGTATAGGTGTATGTGGTAGCTGCTACATCAAGTCATCGTCTAAACTGCTATGCCGGGATGGGCCTGTGTTTAAATGCGACGAGGTGAACGAACATCTTAGAGCGTATTCTAATAGCTAAAGCTTTGGAGGACGGTTACTCAAAAGAACTCATGCTACTCATAAGAGAAGGTCTTGTGATTAAGAGGTATAACTACGTTGACAAGAAAATTTGTAGAGAATATGAGTGCATTGATCTCCGAGGTGAAGGTCTTCTAGTACCAGGATTTATAGATTTGCATGTACATCTCCGAGGTCTTGAGAATAGCTATAAAGAAGATGAAGAAACCGGGACGAAAGCAGCTGTTCATGGCGGATTTACCGCTGTTGTGGATATGCCTAATACTATGCCAAAGATAGATAACGTGTTTGCATTAAGGCGAAAACTTAATGCGCTAAAGACTATGAGCTACACTGATTACGGTATATACTTATCTCCACCAAGTGATAAAGATGAATTATTGAATATGCTAATACATGAAGGTGTTGTTGGGGTGAAGATCTTCCCCCAAGATCTGCACCATATCCCCAAGGTTGCTGAGGCGTTCAAAGATCTAACTACTAAGGATAATAGGAGGAGAATTATTATTGTTCACGCCGAGAATCCTCTAATGTTAAGCGAATGTGATGCTGGGCGCAGATACATTTGTAGACCAATTGAAAGCGAGCTTTCAGTACTAAATATACTTAAGAATTACGCAGAGCCCTGGATATATATCCACATAACTCACGTAACTAACTTATTAACTTTAACGCTTGCAAAAAACTACGGTTTTACTGTTGATACATGTCCCCATTACCTATACCTAGACTCTAGCAACGAAAAAGAAATGGGATGTACAGCTAAAGTTAATCCTCCGCTTAGATCTCGCTCAACAAGGTTAATGTTGCTAAACTTCGTAAACAAGTTCGACGCTATAACGTCAGATCATGCCCCTCATAGCGAAGAAGAGAAACTCAAGGATTTTAGCACATGTCCTTCGGGGATATCATCTATAGATGTAATGGGCTCGCTGATGCTGAACCTTATTCATAAAGGAGTTATAGATTTGGTTGATGTCATTAACTTGCTATCTAAAGGTCCTGCTAGGATACTAGGTTTGCGTAGATGGGGGTGTTTGTATGAGGGCTGCTTAGCTAGTTATACCGTTGTTGACCTAGATAACGAACTCTGTGTAGATCCTCAGAAATTTTCCTCTAAAGCAAAATTAACTCCCTATAAAACTATGAGGTTAAGAGGCTCTGTTAAAGCAACAGTAATTCGTGGATGTTTAGTACACAAAGATAACCATATTGTCGAGAAACCCAGGGCTATGCCTATTACAGCGTTTGCGAGGTGATTACATGGCATCGTTAACCGTTAAAATAGTTGATATAGAATTGAAGCACCCAGTAATGAACGCCAGCGGTATTTTAGGTGCTTATAGGGAGCACATAGTCAGACTCGTAAGCTATGGCATTTCAGCTATTGTTACGAAAACAATTACACCTAAACCTCGTGAGGGCTATAACCCACCAACAATAATTGAATTACCAACAGGAGGGCTCATTAATGCTGTAGGTCTCGAGAACCCCGGTAAACCGATTATAAGAGAACTGGTCTCTGAAGCTAAAAAATATGGGTTACCTATAATTGTCAGTGTTGGGGGTAGAAATGAGGAGGAGTTCATAGAGGTTGCTACCGAAGCTGAATCCAGCAACGCCGATGCTGTAGAGCTTAACCTTAGTTGTCCACATGCAAAAGGCTACGGTATAGAAGTTGGTGTAGATCCTAACGCAGTATACAACGTAGTTAAAGTTGTTGCATCAACGGTAAGAATACCGGTTATCGCAAAGCTAGGACTATGCGATAAAATAGTGGAGTCAGCTCTAAAAGCATTGGAAGCTGGAGCTAAAGCATTAACTCTAATCAATACCATTAAAGCTTTATACATAGACGTCTACACAACAAAGCCTGTTCTAACGAATATCTTTGGAGGACTCTCAGGACCACCTATACATCCGATTGCTGTTAGAGCTGTCTATGAGGTTTATAGAGAAACCAGCGCTACAATAATCGGCTGTGGAGGAATTTATGATTGGAAAACAGCTGCTGAAATGATTCTAGCTGGTGCAAAAGCTCTTCAAATTGGCACAGCGTTGATTAAGAACCCTAAGAAGGTTGTTCAAGATATTGTAGAAGGCCTTAGAAGGTGGCTAGAGGTACTAGGTATATCTAATATTGAGCAGGCTATTGGCTTAGCCCAGAAGATTTAGGGGGATCTATGAATAGAGTTTTAATATTGGTAGCTGCGAACAAGGATGTGGTAACGCGTTTTGCCGAACTTATTCAAAAAGAGCTTGTAGGGGTATATGTTATACCGTTATACAATAACAAATTAAAGTACTACACTGAAAAGTTAACATTAATAGACGCTGATGTGGCAATAACTAACATTAATTGCTTAAACACTTCAACATTAAGTGAGGTTCGGTTCCTTTCATCACCTCAAAAATTTTATATACTCAACTTCTGCTTCAGCTGTTGTAAAGATAATCATAAGAACAAAAATGAGATATGCTTACCTCCATATTTAACTTTAGCAAGATTATTAGTTACGCGAATTAAAGCTATATTCGAAGCTTTAGTTGAATTAAAGGTAAGGATAGAACTATCATCGCAAGAGCTTAATCAGTTAACGGATACGCTTGGCATTAAACAGAATCAAATAAATCAATGTATTACAGCTTGTTTGTCGAACGAAGAAGAAAATTACTATTCTTTAGTATTGCATGCAAAGAACACGAGCATAATCGTGACTGCTACAGGTGTTAATAAAAGCTCTAAAGAAAAAATTCAATTAAATGCACAGTATATACATTACGAACAACCTAAGCAAATAAGCAGCTTTTTTGCACAAATAATGTCTATGCTAACGCTATGGCTCCATAGAGAATACCTCGAGAAGGATGTAGATGTTGTTACCAAAATAGGTTACGAAGAAGGTCTCTACACATTATACATTTCTAAGCTAATAGAGTACGGAGCAGATTTTGCAATAAAATTATCCTAGTAAAATAATCCATACACTAAACCCCAAATAGTTTAAGCAATATTCAACCTTATATTTGCGAAACGTACAAACATAATTTATACAATACCTAAGCACTTAACCACGACAAATCATCAAGAAAAATCTCAACTAGAGACAGAGAACTACACCTAGGCCGGAGGAAGCCGCTCTTGTCCAGCCATCAATATTCTATGTCCATATATTTTCCTAGACTAGAGATCCTGAAATTTGACACTACATGGCCCTTACATTGATCTGCTACACACCAGTAATAATTATCTATTGCTGTATGTAGCTTCTCGCGTTATTAGAGGTAATTAAAGTCATCGATTGTGATAGAAGCCGCCATCAATTATGTGATATATTGCACAATATCTTCACAAGATATGCCGGAAAGCTAAGAGGATTCCTATTGTTTGGAGCCGCCGGCGGGATTTGAACCCGCGACTTCCGGCTTACGAGGCCGGCGCTCTACCGCGCTGAGCTACGGCGGCTTCCATATTTGTACCTTATGTGACGATTTTTAGGTTTTGATAGACATCGTTTTAGCTTAGATCTTTGTTGATACTTGCTAAACATTGTAAGGAATTAGATTATTGTGTGGCGGGCCCGCCGGGATTTGAACCCGGGACTTCCGCCCTTTTGGGGTCTACGGGTTAAAAGCCCGCCGCTCTACCTAGCTGAGCTACGGGCCCTCAATCTGTACCGCTTTCTTAAGGCTTTATAGGTATTAAAGCTTTATTGCCAGTTTGTACGAGATACATTTATAAGCGTGCTCTGCGTCGTAGTGGTATTTGCAGAATGATTACGCTGTTCAAAACTTTATTAAGCAAGGGGCTTGGTAAATGGCCGGTAGAAAGAAGGGTTCCTCTGTGAATCCAAAGATACTTGAGCACGAGTTAGTGCCCAAGCATGAAGTAGTATCGATAGAGGAGGGGCTGGAAGTACTGCGTAAGTATGGCGTTAAACCAGAGCAACTGCCGTGGATGAGAGCAAGCGATCCTGTTGTGAAGGTCTTAGGAGCTAAGCCTGGCGATATAATTAAGATTATTAGGAGAACTCCATGGGGTGGAGAGGTAATTGCTTATAGGTATGTGGTACCATAGGGAAGGCGATATAGTATGAGCTCGCTAGCTATAGTCGATAAAGAAAACGTCTACGCAACTCTAGGACCTATACCAAAGGCTCACCAAGAACCTAAGACTCTTTCGTCAGACGATAGATGGACCATAATGGAGTTATTCGTAAAAGAGAAAGGATTAACCAAACATCATATAGACTCCTTCAACGCATTCATAACAAGAACTCTAAGAGATATAATATTTGAGGAACCAGTAATAGAAACATCAATACCTGGGTACAAGATAGTAATAAAGGGGTTTAAGCTGGGAGATCCTCTAGTAAGAGAAATCGACGGAAGCATTAACAGAAATATAACCCCTATGGAATGCCGCCACAGAGACATTACCTATGCAATACCTCTGTATGTAACCTTCGTGCCTTACGAGAATAATGTTCCAGAAAACCCTGTCGAAATAATGGTTGGGGAAATACCCCTCATGGTTAAATCGTTTAAGGATCCACTATCTAAGATGGAGGCAGAAGAGCTGGTGTCTATAGGTGAAGATCCGAAGGATCCCGGAGGATACTTCATAATCGATGGAACAGAGCGCATAATGGTGGCCCAAGAAGATCTGGCTCCTAATAGAGTTATAGTTGATTACGGTCAAGAAGGGTTAAATGTAACGCATACAGCTAAGGTAATTTCCTCGACAATAGGCTATAGAATACCTATCATATTAGATAGACACAAAGATGGAACCTTACATGTTTCTTTCCCAGCTGTACCAGGAAAAATACCCTTAGTCGTCCTAATGAGAGCTTTAGGGCTCGATAAAGACATAGATATAGCACTAGCGGTTTCACCAGATCCGGAAATACAGAGAGAGCTATTTCCATCGTTCATCCAGGCGAGCGATATAACAACGGTAGAAGATGCTCAAGACTATATAGGGTCTAGAATAGCTATTGGTCAAGCACGAGAGAGTAGAATTGAAAGAGCTAAATATGTGCTTGATCGCTACTTCCTTCCTCATCTAGGCACATCACCGGAGGACAGAATTAGGAAAGCACTCTACCTTGGGCAAATGGCATGTAAACTTATAGAGCTTGTTCTAGGTCGTAGACCTGCAGACGATAAAGACCACTATGCCAATAAGAGAATTAAGTTAGCAGGTGATATGCTAGCTCTATTATTTAGAGTTGCTTGGAAAGCGTTTCTCAAAGACCTTAGGTACCAGGTAGAGAGAGCCAAAGCTAGGGAGAGGAAGGTAAACTTAGCGCTCTACGTGAGAAGTGACATCATAACAGAGAGGATTAAGCATGCAATGGCTACAGGTACATGGATTGGTGGTAGAACCGGTGTTACCCAGATAATCGATAGGACCAACTGGCTTTCATCATTAAGCCATATGAGGAGATCTATTTCACCGCTAAGTAGAAGTCAACCCCATTTCGAAGCAAGAGATCTACATGGAACGCAATTCGGTAGGCTATGCCCATTCGAAACACCAGAAGGTCCTAACTGTGGATTAGTTAAGAACCTAGCCCTTAGCGCCACAATAACTGTTGGAGTTGATGAAAGGCACATAGGGGTTGTTTTATATAAGCTTGGCGTAGTACCGGTAACCGAGATATTTAATAAACTTAAAGCTGATGAAATATCGTACGAAAGCATTAATGCATGGAGTAAGGTATACCTAAATGGAACACTTATAGGTTACCACCCTCGTGGCGAAGAACTTGTAGCTAATATCAGGGAAATGAGGAGACGCGGCGAAATACATTATGAAGTAGGTGTTGCATACTATAGGACGAAATACATAAACGAGGTATACATAAATTGCGATGCAGGTCGAATAGTTAGACCACTATTTGTAGTTAAAGATGGTGGACTTACTATAACGAAGGACGTTATAGAGGAAGTTAAAAGAGGGAAATTAACGCTTGATCATCTGCTAAAGAATGGCTATGTAGAGTTATTGGATGCAGAAGAAGAAGAAAACGCTTTAATAAGCATCAATCCTGAAGAAATTACTTCTGAAACAACGCATGTCGAAATATGGCCTCCAGCAATTTTCGGGGTTGCAGCATCAACCATACCATACGCTGAACACAATCAATCGCCGAGAAATACGTACCAATCAGCTATGGCTAAGCAAGCTCTAGGTTTTTACATGGCTAATTTTGTGTTAAGAGTTGATACAAGGGCGCATTTACTGCATTATCCGCAGGTACCATTAGTTCAAACAAGGGCTCTTTCGATCATGGGCTATAATGATAGGCCAGCAGGGCAGAACTTAGTTGTAGCAGTAATGAGCTACACAGGCTACAATATAGAGGATGCGATAATAATGAACAAGTCGTCTGTTGATAGAGGTTTAGCTAGATCGTCGTTTTTCAGACTTTATAATGCTGAGGAACTTAGACACGTAGGTGGGCAAGAAGATAGACTAGAGATCCCCGATCCCAAGGTAATAGGTTATAGAGGTAAAGAGGCTTATGCTAAACTCGAAGAAGACGGTATAGCCAAGGTGGAGCTAGAGGTAAAAGGAGGAGAAGTCATAGTAGGTAAAACAAGTCCACCTAGGTTTGTAGAGGAATACAAAGGTTATGGCATTCTAGCACAGAGAAGAAAAGACTCTTCGGTTACGGTGCGACACGGAGAAGTTGGATGGGTGGACGTGGTATTCGTAACCACTACACGCGATGGAGATAAACTTGTGAAAGTAAGGGTCAGAGACCTTCGAGTTCCAGAAATAGGAGATAAGTTTGCCTCTAGACATGGTCAAAAAGGTGTTATAGGCGCTGTTATACCTCAGCATGATATGCCTTACACCCCTGAGGGAATAACCCCTGATTTGATAATTAACCCGCACGCGCTTCCATCAAGGATGACTTTAGGGCAATTGATGGAGAGTATAGGGGGTAAGGTGGCTGCTTTAAGGGCTAAGTTCGTGGATGGTACCCCGTTTTTAGAGGAGCCAATCGAAGAATTAAAGAAGCAGCTATTTGTATTAGGCTATCCTATGGACGGAACAGAGCCTATGTATGATGGCAGAACAAGTGACCTTATAGGGACACCGGTATTTATAGGTATTGTGTACTACCAGAAGCTTCATCATATGGTGGCAGATAAAATACATGCAAGATCTAAAGGACCGGTACAGCTCTTAACAAGACAGCCTACGGAAGGTAGAGCAAGAGAAGGTGGTCTAAGACTAGGTGAGATGGAGCGTGACGCCATAGTTGGGCACGGTGCATCGGCTTTATTGAGGGAGAGGATGCTGGAGAGTTCAGATAAAACCATAGTATATGTATGTGAGATATGTGGGTTCATAGGCTGGTACAATAGGAAGAAAGAGGTATACGAGTGTCCGATACACAAGGATAAAGGTTTGTTGCACCCTGTGGTGATACCATATGCATTTAAGTTGCTAATACAAGAGCTGATGAGCATGGGTATAAAGCCCAAGTTTATTATTTCGGATAAACATGGTCAATTAATAAAGAGGTAGCGGAGGGGGTTATATGACGGTAGAGGAAGAGAAGATTGTTACAGCCATAAAGTTTGGGGTACTTTCACCAGAAGAAGTAAGGAAAATGTCCGTAAGAGAGATAAAGTCTACAGAAACTTACGATGAAGATGGTTTACCTGTACCTCATTCGGTAATGGATCCTCACCTAGGTGCTATAGATCCAGGCCACGTATGCCCTGTTTGTGGAAATAGCATTAAGGGTTGTCCAGGTCATTTTGGCCATATCGAGCTAGCTCTTCCAGTAATAAACGTCCTGTTTATTAAGAATGTATATGAAGTCCTTAAAGCTACTTGTGTTAGCTGCGCAAGGCTTAAGCTACCTCAAAAAGAGATTGAGAGGTACATTAAGTACTATAGAAAGTTAAGGGAGAGGCATCCCTACTTATCTAAAAGGTTTTCAGAGTACATAAAGAAAAGAGCTATAAAAACAACTGTTTGTCCACATTGTGGTCAAAAACAGCCAAGAATAAAACTTGAGAAGCCCACAACAATCGAGGAATACTACGAGGAGGTAAGAGGTGCTACAAGATTAAATCCGCTGGCTATAAGGTCCAGGCTTGAGAGAATACCAAACGAGGATGTAGAGCTTCTAGGCTTTGATCCCCAAGATTCAAGGCCGGAATGGATGGTTTTAACAACTTTAGTTGTTCCCCCGATAGCTATAAGACCATCTATAATGATAGAAACAGGTATAAGATCTGAAGACGATTTAACTCATAAACTAGTAGATATCGTTAGAACTAATGAGAGGCTGAAAGAGCACATAGCATCAGGAGCTCCCCCAATAATAATAGATGATCTATGGGATCTTCTGCAATACCACGTCACAACGTATTTAGACAATGAGGTACCAGGGTTACCACCAGCAAAACATAGATCAGGAAGACCCCTAAAGACTCTTGCTCAACGTTTGAAAGGTAAAGAAGGCAGGTTTAGAGGGAATTTATCTGGTAAACGAGTTGATTTTTCAGCTAGAACAGTCATAAGTCCTGATCCCTACATCAGCGTTAATGAGGTAGGGGTTCCTGTCGAAGTTGCTATGAAGTTGACTATACCGGAGAAAGTTACAGAATCCAATATTGAGGAACTAAGAAGATGCGTAATAAATGGACCATTTAAGTGGCCTGGAGCAAACTATGTGGTAACCCCCGATGGTAGGAGAATAGATCTCAGGTATGTCAAGGATAGAAAAAGTTTAGCTGAATCGCTTGCCCCAGGATACGTTGTTGAAAGACACGTTAGGGACGGCGATATAGCTCTCTTCAATAGACAACCATCGTTGCACAGAATGTCGGTAATGGGGCACGTAATCAAGGTATTGCCCGGAAGAACTTTCAGGTTACATTTAGCTGTATGCCCACCCTACAATGCCGATTTCGATGGCGATGAAATGAACCTACACATACCTCAAATGGAAGACGCGAGAGCAGAAGCTAAGGAGCTCATGAAGGTGCAACATCACATACTTACACCTAGGTACGGTGGGGTAATCATAGGTGCGCTCCAAGATTATATCAGCGGCGCTTACTTCTTAACAATAAAAACTACATTACTGTCTAGAGAAGAGATCATGGATTTACTCGCAAGCGCTGGGGTAGTTAAAGAACTTCCGGAGCCCGCCATCCTATCACCAAAGGAGTTGTGGACCGGCAAACAAGTGCTAAGCTTGTTCTTACCGGAGGACTTTAACTACCGTGGAAGAGCAAGCATTTCAGCAGGTCATCTAAAGTGTGACGATATTGAATGTTTCTGGGATTCTTACGTAGTGGTTAAGAAAGGGAAGTTACTTCTAGGAGTTCTAGATAAGAAAAGTATTGGTGCTGAGCAACAGGATAGTTTCTTCTACTACCTCGTAAAAGAGTATGGAACGGACTTCGCAGTTCAATTCATAGACCATGTATACAGGTTGTTTATAAGAATCCTAGAGAAGAAAGGATTTACTATGAGATTAGATGACGTAGCTATATCTGATAAAGCTAAGGAAGAAATAATGCAGTTACTAGTGGAAGCGTTTAAGAAGGTTCAAGAATACGTTAAACAATATGTTAAAGGTACATTAGAGGTTGTACCGGGCAGAACCCCTGAAGAAAGCCTAGAAATAAGGATTCTAGAGGTGTTAGCTGAAGCTAGAGATAAAGCAGGTGAAATAGCAGTAAAATACCTAGATCCATTTAATCACGCATTTGTTATGGCTAGAACAGGTGCTAGAGGGAACATACTAAATCTTACTCAAATGGCTGCAACGCTAGGGCAGATGACAGTTCGCGGTGAACGTATATGGAGAGGTTACATGGGTCGAGCACTAGCTCACTTCGGTGTAAACGATATAGGGCCTATAGCTAGAGGCTTTGTTGTAAACAGCTTCCATAGTGGGTTATCGCCTCTAGAGGTATTTGTTCATGCAGCAGGTGGAAGAGAAGGTCTAGTAGATACTGCTGTAAGAACCTCGCAGAGCGGTTACATGCAGCGTAGACTTATAAATGCGTTGCTTGATCTGTATGTCGAGTACGATTTTACTGTAAGGGACTCTTCGGGAACCATAATTCAATTCCTATACGGTGAAGATGGAGCTGATCCCGCTAAGGCTCCTCACGGTACCCCGATAAATATTGAAAGAGTTGTTGAGAAGGTTATCGGGTGGAAGACATGACCCAGAGACTTACCTTAGAGGAGGTAAAAGAATACCTAGAGAAGAAGCTTTTAGTGAAAATCCCTAAGAAGGTCATCGATAACCTCGTAGAAATATTGAGCAAACACCTTGATTACTTAACACTACAAGAAGTAGACAAAATAGTTGAACATGTTGAAGAAGAGTACAGCAACAACCTAGTAGATCCAGGAGAACCAGTAGGTGTTGTAGCTGCGCAGAGCATCGGCGAGCCAAGCACCCAGATGACTCTAAGAACATTCCACTATGCAGGTGTTAGAGAGCTTAATGTAACTCTTGGTTTGCCTAGACTCATTGAGTTAGTTGATGCAAAGAAATTGCCTTCAACGCCTTTAACATACGTCTATCTACTAGAACCCTACAAGTATGATAGGGAGAAAGCAATAGAAATAGCTAGAAAAATTGAGTTAACAAAGGTGGCAAACGTTGTTTCAAGGGTAGATGTAGATCTTGTGACAAACGCCATAATAGTCACAATAGACCCTGATATGTTGCAGGACAAAGGAGTTGATGTGGATATGGTTGTGCAATCACTAGGGAAATCCATTAAGAAAGCAAATATTTCAGTAAGTGAGGAAAACCCATACGAAGTAATAATACAATACAAAGAGCCGTTAAACCCTTTGAAAATCGAGAAGCTTAGGGATAAAATACTTGGTATTAAGCTAAAGGGTATTAAAGGGGTAAACAAGGTTATAGTTCAGAGAAGAGGAAACGAGTACGTGCTTGTCTGTGAAGGAAGCAACCTAAGAGAGCTGCTGGATATCGAGGGAGTTGATTATAGGAGAATAAGAACGAACAATGTTAAGGAGGTAGAGGAAGTCCTAGGCATTGAAGCTTCTAGAACACTACTAATAGAGGAGATAGTCAACGTCCTAGAGGAGCAGGGTTTAGAAGTAGATGTTCGGCATATAATGCTATTAGCTGATATGATGACAAGAACAGGTACAGTTAAGCAAATAGGTAGACATGGTGTGGCAGGATCTAAGGATAGCGTACTTGCTAGGGCTTCGTTCGAGGTAACAGTTAAACAGTTAGTTGATGCAGCTATTCGTGGAAGTATAGATAACCTTAAAGGTGTAGCCGAGAACGTTATTGTAGGAAACTACGTGCCTATTGGTACAGCAGTAGTTAAACTAGTCTATAATCCGTATATCAAGATGGAATAAAGAGGTGGGGAATAATTTCAGCTATGTCATTAGATACAGTACTAAAATTCGTTGTAAGAACAGGTAAAGTAGTGATAGGCGCAAGAAAAACATTGAAAATGGCTAAGCACAGTAAAATAAAATACATAGTTATGGTAGAAAATGCACCGGAGAACCTAAGGCAGGATATCGAGTACCACGCCAAAATATCGGAGGTTAAGGTCATACGCTTCCCTGGAACAAACAAAGATCTTGGCACAATCATAGGTAAACCGTTCGGAGTAGCAGTTATGGGCATTGTTGACCCCGGTCAAGTCCCACGTGAAGTACTAGATAACTTCACCGTAAGAGGTGGTTAAGTATGGCGCAGAGGCCTTCAGAAATTAAGCCGAAACTAGATCTAAAGTTAACAATGGAGGAGTTAAGGTACATATCATTATTTCAGGATATAACTGGTGTAACGCCAAAAGACTGTATCGTAAGCGATGAACTGGATTTAACTATATTTGTTGTTGATGGCGATAAAGTAGGGCAAGCTGTTGGTAGAAGAGGTAGCAATGTTAAGTATCTAAGTAAGTTAATAAGTAAGGATGTAGAGGTTGTTGGCTGGGCTGAAGATCTAGAGACTTTTGTTAAGAACATATTTGCACCTGTAAGAGTATATAGAGTGCAACTAATCAATGGCAAGGATAGAAAAATACTGCACGTATATGTAGATCCTAAGGATAAAGGGCTTGCTATAGGCAAGAACGGTAGAAATGTCCTAAAAGCTAGGCTCATACTAAGCCGCTACTTCTCTATAGACAGTGTAGTTATAGTCTAACTTTATTCAAAGATTTTTAAACGCTCAGTTATTACAACATGTAGTAGCTTAAACATTGATAAAAAGATAATTTGGGGTGCAGTAGAAGACCATGCCTGGTAAAAAATCGCCAACAGGGCTTTTCGCAGCTAGAAGACTTAAGTTAAAGAGGAAGAAATTCAAGTGGAGTCAAAGAGATCACAGAATAAGGATGCTTAAGCTTAAGGAGAAGTATAATCCGCTTGAAGGAGCCCCCATGGCTAGGGGGATTGTCCTAGAAAAAGTAGGTGTTGAAGCACGACAGCCGAATGCTGGAGTTAGAAAATGCGTACGTGTACAGCTAGTTAAAAATGGTAAAGTTGTAACAGCTTTTGTACCTTATGACGGTGGACTAAACTTTATTGATGAACATGACGAGGTTCTTGTAGTAGGTATTGGTGGTAGTCGAGGTAAATCGATGGGCGACATCCCAGGGGTTAAGTTTAAGGTTATTGGGGTAAACGGTGTAGCCTTAATGGAGTTGTTAAAGGGTAAGAAGCAGAAGCCTCTGAGGTAGAAACTATATGGCGGTAGAATCAGCTCAGCCAAAAACAGAGGTAGCACCTATTGTAGATATAGATTCTATAAAGTTGTTTGGGAAATGGAGTTTTAGGGACGTTGTGGTCCAAGACCCAAGTTTAAAGAAGTATATATCCTTAAAGTTCGTTGTAACCCCCCACTCCGCTGCTCGACATGCAAAGAGAAGGTTCGGGAAAGCCGAAGTATTTATAGTTGAAAGGTTGATCAACAAGTTAATGAGGAAAGCAAAGAACACCGGTAAGAAACATCTAGCTTACAACATTGTAAAAACGGCTTTCGAGCTCATAAACATCAAAACCGGTGAAAATCCTCTTCAAATCCTTGTTAGAGCTATAGAAAATGCGGCACCTAGAGAAGAAACAACAAGAATTGTGTATGGTGGAATAGTTTATCATGTTGCAGTTGATGTAGCCCCAATTAGAAGAGTTGACCTAGCATTGAGACATATCGCTGAAGGAGCATATAACTGTACATTCAGATCATCTAAGCCTGTAGAAGAATGCTTAGCCGATGAGATAGTAGCCGCAGCGAGCAATGACCCTAAAAGCTACGCTATACAGAGAAAAGAAGAGATAGAACGTATAGCGTTAAGCTCACGTTAATGTATTTATCTTTTAACTAACTTTATCTAGCTTCAATCCCGTATACATTTGAATAGGCTAAAAATTACGATTACATAGGCTTATAAGTTCTAGCTGTAATCCAAAGTTAGCAGACATAAGAGATGGTACGGTGGGTAACCTATGAGCACAAAGCCGCATTTGAACCTGGTAGTTATCGGGCATGTAGATCATGGTAAAAGCACATTAGTAGGACGCTTACTTGTAGAAGTTGGAGCAGTAGATGAGAAAACATGGAAAGAAACTATAGAAGCTGCTGCTAAAGCCGGTAAGGAAAGCGAAAAATATGCATGGCTTCTTGACAGGCTTAAAGAGGAGAGAGAAAGAGGTTTAACCATAAGCCTTGCATACAGAAAATTCGAAACAAACAACTATTATTACACCTTAATCGACGCCCCAGGTCATAGAGACTTCGTAAAGAACATGATCACAGGTGCAAGTCAAGCAGATGTTGCTATCCTAGCAATATCAGCTAAAAAAGGCGAATTCGAAGCGGGTATGAGTCCAGAAGGCCAAACAAGAGAACACGCTTTACTAGCCAAGGTAATGGGCATAGATAACCTTATACTTTCTGTAACGAAAATGGACATAACAGAGCCACCGTATTCAGAGAAAAGATTAATTGAAGTGCTAGACGTATTAATTAAGTTCCTTAAAGCTATAGGTTATAGACCGGATCAAATTACCTTGGTGCCCACAGCCGCGTGGGTTGGAGACAATGTTACACAGCCATCCAAGAACATGCCGTGGTGGAATTCACAGAAATGGGATGAGCTTAAGAAGAGATATGGCGTTAACTGTGCAACAACGTTGCTAGAAGCTCTAGACAAATACGTTAAGCCGCCGCCTAAACCTATAGACAAACCTCTTAGAATACCTGTATCAGAGGTATTCACGATATCTGGTGTAGGTACTGTTCCAGTAGGAAGAGTTGAAACAGGTGTATTAAAGGTTGGAGACAAGGTTGTGTTCATGCCGCCTAATGTCGTAGGCGAAGTTAGAACTATTGAAATGCACCACCAGAGGCTAGAGCAAGCTGTTCCAGGTGATAACATAGGCTTCAATGTTAGGGGCATATCCAAGGAGCAGGTAAGGAGGGGAGATGTAGCGGGCCATCCTACAAACCCGCCTACAGTTGTAGAAGAATTCGTAGCAAGAGTTATGGTTGTTTGGCATCCAACAGCTATTGCATTAGGTTATACACCTGTAATCCACGCGCACACAGCTAGCATAGCTTGTAGAGTTACTGAGATAATTGCTAGACTAGATCCTAGGACAGGTCAGGTAGCAGAAAAGAATCCACCGTTCATAAAACAAGGAGATATCGCTATAATTAGGTTCAAACCGCTTAAACCAATGGTTATAGAGAAATACAGCGACTTCCCGCCACTAGGAAGATTTGCGCTAAGAGATATGGGTAGAACAATCGGTATAGGTATAGTGCAAGAAATTAAACCAGCTAAATCAAGCTAAAATCATAATAACTTTGTTTTTATAAGGGCTTATAACAATGTCAACAGCGATCAGGATAAGGCTTTGGGGCACAAACGTCGATAGTTTAAACTACGTGGTTTCACAAATACTTGACATAGCAAGGAAAGCAGGAGTAAAAGTCAAAGGACCTATACCACTACCAACAAAAAGAATGCTAGTTCCACTTCCTCGCCTACCTCACGGCGAAGGCACCAAAATCTGGGATAAATGGGAAATGAGAATACACAAACGCATAATAGATGTCGAAGCAAACGAATACGTAATAAGACAAATAATGAGGGTAAGAGTACCAGAAAATGTATACATAGAAATAGAAATTAAAAGAAAATAGAGCAATAACGTAATACTATGTTTCCGTACGTTGATCATATTTTTATTTAAACGTAAAAACAGCATACAGATAACTGAGAACTTTACGCTTAACTGATTCAAAATGACCACGCGCCGGGGTGCCCGAGCGGTCTAAGGGGCCGGCCTGGAGAGCCGGTGGGCTTCACGCCCACGCGGGTTCAAATCCCGCCCCCGGCGCCAAACAATCGAATATTTTAAATCCCTCCTAAATATCCTCTAAGGTTTAGCTAAGGAGATTTTAGAAGTTGTCACCTTTCTTAATGTGTACTATAATTGCTATTGCTACTAATATTGTTAGAGGTAGTGCTATTGCTATTACTAGGGACTTTGTATTTTGTGTAACTGTTTTCTCTACCACTATAGTTGTTGGTTCTACTCTATATATTGTTTGTACAGTTGTTTCAGTTCTTTCTACCTCTAAGAATACTGTTGTTGTATACTGTGTTAGGTATGTAGTATAGGTATCTCTGTAGGTTATAGTCATAGTATATGTAGTTATCTGTGTAGGCAGTTGCTTGAGGAAATGGGTCCTATATCCAGTAATATTTTGCACCCATTCCATTAGCTTCCAAGGCTCGTAATCAGTACAATGAGGAGCTTCCCAGTATACTTCGAAGTCAACAGATTTACCGAGGTTCTCTAATGCTATAGCTAGGTTTGTCCACATAAATATTGAAGCAAAGATATCTTTAGATCCTGTTCTAATGAACCAGTAGTTGGCTATATTTTTCCATCGCCTAGAGATAAAGTGCATGGGGTTCATCATCGCTATAAGGGTCTTCAACCTAGGGTCTACTGAAGCCTCCGGGTCTCCTGTAGCTACACGGAGAGAGTAGTCAGTGATATGCCTAGCATTTACCGTTTCATTACCAAACAATAGATTCTCCGGGTAAGGTCTAGAGAGATCCGGGCTATCGTAAGCGGGGCAACCTCTGAATCTCTGAACTCCGTAAGATACGTAGTCTCCCCATGTAAAGAAAGCTGTATTGTTCACCCACTTAATCCACGGGTTACTTCTTAGGTAGTTCTCCCTCATTTGCTGAGGCAACGATAGTATGTATTTTGTTGCAGCAGGTCTTAGATACCTATCGACTACATATAAAGGGTATTCCGCAATAGTCAGAAGCTCATCCTCATCGCTATAAAGTCCCAGCTTCTCTAAGTAGTTAAAAAATAAAGAAGATAATTCTTCAGAACACTTAGAATCTACATGTTCGCCAGATACAAGTATTCTTCCTTTGAATTGCCACTCATAGTATGTACTAGCATGTTCAAAATCCATTATCGGGTTATAAGGTGCAGCTGCAAAAATTCTATCGCTAGCTTTAGCAGCTCCTATAGCTTCTAGATAAGGTTCGTAAAAAGGATTGTCTGCAGAAGCTGCTAGAAGAGCCGCCAGAGCTCCCCCAGCACTACATCCTGTAGCAATTATCCAATTCTCGTTACCTGGAAAAACATCAGCATTATACCTTATGTACCTTACAGCAGCTTTTAGATCAACTATTGCTGCAGGCGCTTTACCATAGTATACCCCGTTAGGAAATCTATTGTCCCACCCCCGAACACCTGGGATGATGACCACAAAACCTGATGCCAACCCGAGAGCAGCACGTATAACACCATCAACATTGGTAGCATAACCAGCTGCATTAGTTCTTACAACAACATCATTTAAAGGAACGCCGTTAGATCCTCCTAAGGTATTAGGGTAGGACATGTATCCTCCAACGTTGATTACGAGAAGTATTGGTGCATTTGTTGGATCAACAAGTGTTCCGTTGATCTCTATGGGGATGAGTATATCCATGCTCTGGTAGTTTGGGTCAACAGGTTTAGAGGCATAGGTAATATGGTGGTATCTTTTGAAGGTTACAGTAGTTATTGAGGAAGGTAACGAGATCTTGATAGTATGAACGCTATATTTCTCTAATGGAAATTTCAGTATCTCTACATCGCTTGCCATGGCATGAGCTAAAGTATTTATCACTAAAAAGAGTAGGAATAGATAGAGAATAGCTGTAGATGCTAAAGATCTTCTAGAACACATACACAACCACCCAAATATACTTATAAACCTAGGTAATATAAAATCATAGTATCGTTGCCCTATCCTTATTAATTATAAGCTGACGTACACAATCTAGGTCAAGGTAGCCAAATCACTAAACTATATTATATAACTGTAACTGAGTACAGCTATATACGCAAATTGAAAATAAATAGTATAGCGAGAAACTCTATACCACGAGTATATGTTGATAAAGTTAAATCCCTACTTTATAACCTGTTATTCTATTTATCCACTCCATCAAATTCCAGGGGTCATAGTCAACACCATGTCCTCCTTCCCAGTATACTTCGAAGTCAACAGATTTACCGAGGTTCTCTAATGCTATAGCTAGGTTTGTCCACATAAATATTGAAGCAAAGATATCTTTAGATCCTGTTCTTATCCTCCAGTAGTTGGCTATATTTGGCCAGTTCCCTAAAATGAAGTGCATGGGATCCATCATCTTGATCTTCTCAGGGATATCTGGATAGACCTCAACAATTTTTATACTTGGGTTACGTGTTGAATATCTTAACCCAAAGTCGGTAAAATGCCTTGCGAAATCTGTTTCTGTACCAAATAGCATATTTGTTGGTGTTATACCTAGGTTTAAGAAGCTCCAGTTCAGTATTAATTTCTGTAGCTCATCTTCTGTAGTTATCTTAAGGGTCTGCAGTATATTTGGGTCGAAAGGTCCGTCAAACGCTGGGCATACCCAAAGCCTATCTACGTGATACTTATTGTAGTCTTCCCAAGTGAAATATGCAGTATCGTTACACCATCGAATCCATTTATTCTGCTTAAGATATTCTTCTCTAAGGCTTTCTGGCAGTCTCTTAATATACTTTGTTGCTGCCGGTATTAAGTAGTTTTCAGTAACATATCTAGGATAGATATCTAATGTAATTAACCTACCTTCTTTATCTCTTAGCTCAACTATGCTTAGGTATTCTTCAAATCTAGATGCTAGAGGTTTAGAACATTTGGGGTCAACTAGTTGACCTGTTGGTAGTTGTTTTTCGCCAAACTGCCATTCATAGATACTATCGATATACTCGAAGTGATCTGCTAACATAGGACAGAATGGTGCGGCTGCAAAAATTCTATCGCTAGCTTTAGCAGCTCCTATAGCTTCTAGATAAGGTTCATACATTGGGTGGTCACCAGATACAGCAAGTAGTGTCGATAAAGCTCCCCCGGAACTAACACCTGTAGCAATTATCCACTCCTTGTTACCTGGAAAAACATCAGCATTATACCTTATGTACCTTACAACAGCCTTCAGATCTACAATAGGTGCTGGAGCTCTCCCATAGAATATCCCTCCTGGAAACATACAGTCAATGCCTCTAACACCCGGTATAACAACAACATATCCATAAACAAGTCCTAGAGCTGCTTTAACTACACCTCCACCAATAAGCTTTCTAGCAAAACCTGTACTAGGATCTATATACATACCCACATCAATATTGCTTAAAGGAACCCCGTTATCTCCTCCATAAACATTCTTTACAGACATATATCCACCAACATTGATTATCATGAGTATCGGTGCACTAGACACATCTATAGATCTACCGCTGATCTCTATGGGGATGAGTATATCCATGCTCTGGTAGTTTGGGTCAACAGGTTTAGAGGCATAGGTAATATGGTGGTATCTTTTGAAGGTTACAGTATAGGTTCTCCAAGGAAGAGCAACATCTATGGTGTGGATTGTATAGTTATCTACAGGAAACTTAAGAATATCAATGCTATACGTATATTCTCACCAAGTACTAAGTAATGTTATATGTAATATTTAAATATTTTCTATGGTACTTCTACTATATCTTAACCTGGCTACATACTCAAGTTATGTCTAGAGACTTTGGTATTTACTCTCAACAGATATTCGTTAGAACATGCACCTTTTTCTCTATAGACAGATAAAACTCTTATAGTCTGCAGTTAGATGTTTAGCAATACTAGAATCTCTATGGTACATATATTGTCTTTGTATTCATGGTTAAACGTTGTGAGCAGCTCATGTCCTAGGTATACAGATCTAGGTGTGAAGGGTCGCTAGAAGCCATGTGAATGGATATACATATAGAAAGACAGCAGATCTCTTGAAAACATTAGCGTCTATGGATATTGATAGAAATAACGTTAGAAGGTACGCTAAGAGACACAATTACTAAGAAGCTTAGTAAGGCGTAGAGAATGTTAGTGTAGGTGGTACCAAGGGAGTTGACAAGGTTCATATATAATTACGCTTAAAAGAGCTAAGGGTAAGTAGAGCAAGATACAAGGATCTGTTAAATGAAGCAGACTAAGGTTGCCCAAGATATCTAGAGAAGATCAAAGAAATATTTTCAGCCACTCTTTGATGAAAAATAAGTACCTCTGTAATTAGGTATTACAAATAACATGTATATAGGTAATGTAAAATTGCTATGAATATTTTAAAATTGAGGAACCTATGAAGCTGTCTATGTAACTTCAAATCCCATCTCATGCTCAAACCTTAATCAGATAGCCTAGTTCTACTAGTTCATAAGCAGTTTCTGTATTGGCATCCCTCATCTATTCCTTTAGGTACGTTATTGTTGACATTAGCTCTAACTTAGATAAACAATAATACGGTAATATACTCTATTTTAAAGGAATACAATTTATGTATTTTATTTAAGGATTCAACTTTATGTGTATTCGATATAAGTTTGTCACTTTATATTTTTGTAGAGTATGACGGGGTTAGATGTCTGTTTTTGGTTTAAGATTGTCTGTTTTAATATTAGTACTTTCTATGGTGTTAAATAGTGTAGTAAATGTTTTAGATATTGTTAGCCATATACCAACATACGCGTCAGTTGAGGTTGTAGGAGGTATTACCAATATTACGGCTACGCTAGATTATTGCTTCAAGGATGTATACTGTATTAAGGATCTGCTGGCTGAGAGGGAGGGTTTTGCCGGGAACGCTACGGGAGGTCTAGGGGGCAGGGTATACTTCGTTACATCGCTTGAAGACGACCCCGCTAACCCCCAGCCTGGTACGCTAAGGCATGCGGCATCCCAGGAGGAACCCCTGTGGATATTCTTCCTTGTTAACGGCACGATATACCTTAGAGCGCCTGTGTTCGTTAAATCTCACAAAACCATAGACGGTAGAGGTGCTCAGATAACAATAACGGATAACACCGTATTCATAAGGGATGTGGAGAACGTTATAGTAACCAACATTAGGTTCGACTCGGTGCGTAGGATAAACGTAGACGGTATGGAGATTAGAAGATCAACAAATATATGGGTGCACCGCTGTGATTTCACTAACTGGTCGGATGGAGTGCTAGACATCCCGGAGGCTCTAAGGGATAGACCAACCCTTATAACGATATCCTGGTGTAGGTTCTGGAACACGGATAAAACCATACTCATCGGTGGTAGCGCTACTAGGACAACAGATAGAAACCTCAGGGTCACGATGCACCACAACTTCTTCTTCCTAACCAGGGAGAGGCGCCCCAGGATAAGGTTCGGGGTAGTTGATTACTACAACAACTACGTATTCAGCCCATTGGTATACTTCCTAGGGGGTACGCTGAACGGAACAATACACGCTGAGGCAAATATCTTCGAGTTTACTGAGGGCTCCGGAAGAGTGCTAGCCTACTGCAACCTAAGCGCAGAGCCACCTATGAACGTTATACTTAAGAACAACCTGATAATACCTTCTAACGCTTCCTACGAGTTTAAAGGAGATTGCAGGGTAAACGTATTCGATTTCGAGAGACCGTATCCAGCGAATGTCGAACCCGCTACGGAGGATCTAAAGCTTAGGATAATGAGGTTTGCAGGAACAAGCTTCCCAGCGTACCCAAGGATATTAGTCGACCACCCCCAGAGCTTCACAGAAGATTATAGGTGGGAAGTACCGCTACCCTACAACACGTCTAGCTTAGACGTTGGCTTCGCCATAGATATACCGCCCTACAGGTCTCCCGAGGAAGAACCGGTAGAGATAGTATTCGACCCAGGGGATGGGACCAAGTACAGGCTTATACCATATGTAAACATATCAACGGATCCAACCATCACCAGCCCAGGTAGAGGCTTCAGGATTAGGCACACCTACCAATCGCCCGGGGTATACATGGTTACAGCAACTGTTAAAACAAAGGGAGGCGATACGTACTTCCTATACGGAACGGTGTTCGTTGCAACTCCCGTGGGTAGCGGATCGGTGGGTATCTACACGTTACCCAGGGAAACTGTTACAACCACCGCTACGGCTACGTTTACCGAGACAGCCACCGTTGTAGAGCACACCACCTTTGTCAAGACCGTAACCGAGAGGGAAACGCAAACCGTTGTAGTCCCATCTACGGTCATCGAGATCAAAGAGGTTATCCGCGCAGCCACCAAGGAGGTAGAAGTGGTTAGAACAACTACATTAACAGAGGTACGGCAATTAACGGAAACTATGAGTGTGACAACGCTTAGAGAAGTAACAACAAAGGTATACGAATCACCTTCAGCTGTATCACCAGCTATGCTAGCGTTAGTAGCGGTTGCCATAGCTTTAGCAATAATAGCGGTTGCTAAAGTTAAGAGATAGCAAAGCTATGGATATTCCTTAACCTTTGCAGAATATCCAATACTATATCTCATTTTTTCCTCTTAATTTTCGCTGAAACAATGTCTGTCTGCGTTCTTGAAGATTTAGCTACAGCTATTACTGCACCGATAACGATGACCGAAATACCTACGCCAACGATAACCGATGCTAATAATGCGTTTACGAAACTTATACCACATACATACTCTATTTTTATCTGTTGATAAGCTTCTTCCGAGCTCGGAGACAAAGATATTTCTATTGCATGTACTTCTACTTCCCTAGAACTTGGTCCATAGACTAAGAGCTTAGATATGATTGCGTTAACGTTAAGGTTAATTAAAATGCGGTAAGTTCCAGGGTACAGAGGTTTTAAGAAAAATAACGTTGTATTTAATTCTTTTTCGCTTACCGATATCCTTGGATTCAACGATGTATAGACTATCGTTTGGTTATTTGCAGTATCTACTATCGATAAATAGCCTTCGTATTCCTTCTCTTCAACAGATCCCTTAATCTCTATATAAATGTAGCCAAGTGTATTGTTTACCTCAAATACATGGCTATAAGGAGTACCAGTTCTTAAGAAGACATTAGATAGATTAACAACAACATATCTCCAGTAATATACCTCGGTATACCGAGGGACAATCCTACCTGTAAACTCTTTAGGTATGTAAACATAAGATGAACACGTTTTAACATCAATACCACTTAATAAAGTGCCCCAGCCTATAGTAAAAACAATAACACCTATGATTATTAAGGCAATGTGTTTTAACATCAACATGATGCCCCAGCATCTAAACCATTATAGAATACAGCTAAATTTAAAATTAAATGAATATTGGTTAACCAATCTTAGATTTAAAACACATCCTCATAGCGTTTTAACATAAAATATGTCTCTATGTCCACCTTAACCATCTAAGGAAGTTTATTAATATATTCTTTGTTTATAGTAGCCCAGCCCGGTGTTTAATAAATAAAAATAATTTGTTTGATTTTATAAAGTTTGTACAATATTAGATGAGGTCTATTTTTATAATAGCTTGAGGATCTTCTTCATCTAATCTAAACGAGACTATGGAGTTTTTATAGTTTTTCAGCTCTACAATGTTTACACCTTTTGTAAGAGAGTACGTAGTTTGTTGGGCTTCTGTTGGGGGTAGAGATAAATCGTACTCGTATACATATAGCTTATTATTTTTATTGGATAGTATCTTCATCGTAGGCTCTTTGTACCCTGTTAAAGGTATTCCTCCAAAAGTTCTGCAACCAACTTGGAATCCCTTAATATTGAATCTTACTGGAGGTGGTTCTCGATGCACTATATCGTGGTCTAAAACCATAAATCCTCTAAACCCTGCATCAATAGGTGTAGCATCGTATCTAAACGTGTTAGCCATGTTATTATAGGCTAAGACTATTTTATCCTCTACAATTTCAAAACCTGTTATCCTTGCTCCAAGAGTCGCAATTATTTTTACTGTTGGTGGAGCTATGTAGAGTAATACAGAGGGACCAACAATAGTATTAGAAGATCTTGCTAATAGTACTTCGTACTCGTTAGTAGGTTTAATAATTGCTTCGGAGTAGCTGTTGAAAGCTGTAAGTATTCCTCCTGCAAAAGTTTTCGCCATAGTTCTCCTTGGGCTATAGGCGGCGTACCCGAAATCGAAAAGCCTGTAAAAAGATATAGGTTCAATGGTTTCATCGATTGGGTTACCTATTAAAATTCCGCCGCGGATAAAGGTAAAGAATCTCCCATAGGCTGAAGTAGCTACACCTGTAAGCCTTAGTATAGCATCTCCACTATCTAAACTCCTTTTACGTATATCCCCTAACTCTAAGTATCGGATTTTGTTCTCGACGAGGTCTACGCATTGTATACCTACTACCCCGTTAACCCAGTCTTTAAACATATCAAAGCATACATGGTCGTAGAAGTAAGACCCTTTTTGTGCAGGAAAATCGGATAACTTCTTATAATCGCCACCTCTTCTGTTAATTTGGTATACACCTAAGTTGACCATTCCATCGCCTCTAGCGAAAAGAAGCCTATCGTTGATAGGATCGTAAATAATTTCGCTTACTTCTCCAACCCATTCCATTTCATGCTCTAGCCCTTCTTTCCACAAAAGCTTAACTTCATCCTCGTAGACGTTGTATGCATGAACATGGCTAAACTTATTTTTAAACGATATCTGGGCCCCTATAGTTTCTCTACCAACGTATATAGCCGGCGAATGAACCCATCCACCAAAGTATATATACTCATCTACAGCTTCTACAGCATTATATGTATCTCCTCCAGATCTAGGGCTAGGCCCAACTAAGTCGAAGCTATACTTTTTAACACCATGGTCTGTAGTGAAATTTGCAACAGCTTCAAAAGCTAAGGTGAAGTACAAAACACCTTTGTAGTACTTAAGCCCGAATATACCTCCGCTGCCCCACTCAGGACCAAACCTAGGAGGAAAAACCATAGAATCTAGGTAACCAAGTAAACCCACCATAGAGACACCAAAGATTATCCCTTTAAGCTAGTATTTTAAGTTTCGCGATAGTCTGTATATTAGCTATGGCAAATCCCTTTAAATGTTAAGAAAAAGATATATTGTATTAATTAAATTATTAAACCCTTTGGTATCTACAGCAATTAGGTGAGAACTATGAGCGCATGTGTAGAAATTCCGCAATGTGTGGAGCTAAAACCAAGTACAAAGAAAGAAGCAGAGGGAGTTCTTCATATCAATGTTATTAATAAATGCGATTACGATTTAATAGTATTTCTCCAGATTAGAGATAAACAAAATCAGCTTCTTTATAGCACTTCCATAGATCTAAAGGCTTCAGAAGAAAAAAGCGTTGAGGTATCCATGAATTTAACCAATGCCGCGGCCATATCAGGTGAATGGAGTTTAAAAGGAACATCGCTTAAACTACCCTTAAAAGAGATTCCCTTAAATCCGTAGTAGATTTTTGTTATCAATATCATCATATATGAGTAGAAACATATAAGGTATTTATATTCGTTGTAAACACTTTTAAACATGGTCGGTGTATAGGTTATGCGTTATATACCCCCCATAGTCACAACAGATTGGTTGGAGAAGAACCTTGATTCCTCCAACCTTGTAATAATCGACATAAGGCCTAAGAATGAGTATATAGAAGGACATATACCGAGATCCGTAAATATACCGTTTGATCCACTGAAATCAGCTTGGACAACTGTTAGAGATGATCTTCTACTAGAGCTCCCAACGCCTGAAGAACTATTCCAAACTATTGGTTTAGCCGGGATAACGCAGGAATCTACAGTAGTTGTTGTAAACAAAGTTGATACGTCCTTCAATCGTGCTGATATTGTTAGAGTTGCTGTAGAACTTATCTATGCAGGTTTAGATAATGTTGCTGTTCTAGATGGAGGATACAATAAATGGGTTAAAGAAGGTAGACTTGTGACTAAGGAGGTTTACCAGCCAACTCCGAAACTTTATAGAGGTACCTTAAGGGAGCAGATATTTGTAAATAAACAACAAGTTCTTGAAAAACTAGGACAAGCCGTGATAATAGATACCAGAGATCCCGATGTTTATTTCGGTATATCGATAGAGCCTTGGGGTCCAATACCAGGTCATATACCAACGGCTAAGAATCTCCCTGTTCCATGGCTATGGACGCCGGAAGGTCTCTTCAGACCGCTTGATGTTATTAAACAAGTAGTTGAAAATATTGCAGGAACAACAAAAGATAAAGAAATAATAATATATTGTGGTGTCGGTGGATACTCTGCTGTTCTATGGTATCTAATGACGCAGGTTCTCGAGTATACAAACGTTAAGATATATGACGGTGGTTGGCAGAAATGGGTAAAAGATCCTAGAGGACCTATATCAGTTTATAGATGGGAGTAACGTTGTTGACAGGCTCTTTCAATATAATATTTATATATTTTTAATAACAATCGATAGTCAATTATATTATCCTACTTATTCCCATGAATTCAGTTTTAATTTTTTGTATGCATCTAAAGCTGCTAGCACTATTGGGTTCGATAGTGGAGAAGCTGTTAACATTGGTTGTGTACCATATTGCATCGCTATAAGTTCATATATACTCATCTTATTTTGTATAGCTAAGGCGAGAGTATTCACTATTTCGGCAACCTCGTTGCGATATCCAGATACTTGAGCGCCAATAAGAATTCCCTGATTTGAGAATATAAGTTTCACCTCGATTTCGCATGCTCCTGGCAAGAAGAATGGATGTCTATTAATGGTCTTAGCCCTACCGACAACATAGTCAATGCCCTTCTTCTTAAGCATATTTTCTGTTGACCCAGTACAACCAATGACTAGGTCTTTAACCTTTGTTACTACTACGCCTACTATTCCCTCCAGCATAACCTTTTTATCACCATATATATTGGCTGCAGCGACTCTAGCTTCTATGCATGCTATAGACGATAACATAAGGGGAATAGATTCTTTTAATACAAGGTGTTTCTTTTCAGCAACATCGCCAACAGCAAATATGTTATGATCGCTTGTCTTCATAAATTCATCTACTAGAACCCCGTATTTACCTACGGCAAGGCCTATTTTCTTAGCCAAATCTATGTTGGGTTTATGCCCTGTAGCTATAACTACGGCGTCTACCTCTATCTTCTCCCCGTTGTCGAGCTCTATACTCTCAACTTTGTTCAATCCATGGATTCTCTTAATGGTTCTTCCTGTCTTAATTTCAACTCCTTCTCTTCTTAACATTTCTTCAACTTTGATTGCAAAATCTTCGTCAAAGTTTGTGAGTAGACAATGTGGAAGAATCTCAATTATAGTAACCTTCTTTCCAAGCTTAACCAGCTCATCAGCTATTTCGATACCGATAAAGCCACATCCTAGAATAGCAACTTTATTCGATTTTCTAAGTATTTCCTGCATAAAAACAACATCTTCGTACTTTTTAGATACTATAACTACATTCCTCAAATCTATCCCTTCTATTGCAGGAACATTAGATATAGATCCTGTAGCCAACACCAGTTTATCATATTCATAACAATTTCCTGAAGCTGTAATCACAATCTTATTCTGTCTATCAATATCGACAACCGTATCTGTTACAACATTAATACCTTGGGCTAATAAACCTGAATACGATATTAAACTCTTATCGTGTTTATCTATAGATGCTACCGTATACGGTATAGCACACGGTATAAGAGTTTTCTCATCGCGTTTTATAAGAACAACACTTTTACTACTATACATTATCTTAACAGTTAACGCAGCTGCAATTCCACCAGGTCCTCCGCCAACGACAACAACATCGTATTTAGCTAAACTAGGGCATTTTGATTTCTCTAAGGTATAGCTCATACGTATACCTAAGTAATCATTAAGCTTATTGTTTAGAATAAAAGTTAATTGTAAATAACGCTAGTTATATGGTTTAATTCATTTAATTCAGGACTCGCATTCGTTAACCACGTCCGATACTTTTTATCATTATTTTGTAAACACTAAAAACTTGCCTCTATGTAGAGGTGTAAATTTTCGTTAAGTTCTCTTAAAGTACGCTGAAGTAGTTAATATTGCTTTATTGAAGGAAATAGGCCATTCTTTTGTGTACAAAAATTTTTAAATGTGCACCTATAATAACAGTACTGTGCACTGGTGTGTAGGTATGGCGTGTTTTATTACACCGCTAGCAGTTGGCATTATCTTGGGGATTTTAGGTAAAAGGTTCAAAGGTTATAGCAGATTAAAACTTGGTATACTGGTTTACCTATTAATTGGTGGTGCACTAGTTCTTGCTGTTGAACATTTATGGCATGGCGAAGTAGTATTGTATCCGCCATTTTTAACAGCTATGCAAAATCCAGAAGACGTCCCTACATTACTACATGAGGTTAGTGTTGTAGGAAGTTCGATGACTTTTGGTACGGCTATTTTATGGCTTAGTTTACTCCATATATCGAAAAAGATAGAGATTAAGTCTAAGTCTATGGTAAGAGTTTCTACAACATTAGGAACATGATAGAGGTTAGCGATGTCTATGTATTTTGTAGCTCTTTCATTACTTGCAATTATCTCTGGATATCTATGGTATAAAACTAGGGTGGGTAATAGGTATAGACTTGATATATTGGCATTAATATCTAGTGGAGCAGCAGTAATGTTTTTGATTGATTCTCTCTATAGCTATCTCGGGGGAGAAGGTTTTGCAGAATTTTCGGTTGATTCATTAATTTTAAGCATAATATTATCGCTAACAGCTACAATTATATGGCTTATTGTGCTCGCAATCAAAAGATTGCAACAGCTATAGCTAAAACAAAATATGAAAAGAAAGTACAGCTAATATGGCTATCTTATAACACTATCTTATAATAAACTGTAGTTTGAAGCCAATGCCTTGTCAGTAGAGCTTCAGAAACTCAACTAGAGTATTGTAGTCATTGCTATCCTCGAGAAGAGCCCTCATCCTAAGAGTCTCACCAAGCTCTTCCTTTCACATCAAGCAGCCCATCACCTATGAAACTATGGATATGTGTTTATAAGACTTTCTCCCCATTACTAATATTAGTGAAGTATATGACTAAGATTGAGCTAGTTAAGTACAGCGTCATAAAACATAGGAAGGGAACTACATCCCTTACCCACTAGGGAAAGACAAGGTAAAGGTTAAACAACTCCACAGAAAAGAAGCCTAAGCATTAATTGTAGCGGAAGAGTAAACACCACATGAAGTAAATCAATATGAAACCCAAAACAGTTGCACGAGGCTCTTTTTCAACTTCTATAAGTCTGTTTACAGCTCGATACAAATGTCTATTGAAGGTGAGGCTTCTACAATTTTGATAAATTCAATCAGTACGCTTATCAATTCCTCCTTAGCATCCATCTTGTATCACTTATAGATAGGTATAAGGCCCTCTCTTAAGGCTATATCCATATACTTTCTAGGTCTTTCCACAAGACACCTAATTTCATACTCAAGCTCTTTTCTAGCTATATTTCTTCTAGCTAGCCCAAGCTCTATAGCTTTTTCAGCAACAGCTACAGCTTCACGAACATACACATCTAGTTCGTTTACCGAAGGAACTACCCTATCTTCGCTTAACCCTGTTTCTTCTGTATATCTAGCTATAGCTTGTGCTGCAGCAATAAACATCTCGTCAACCATTTTTCTTGCTGCTACACTCAAAACACCTCTGAAAACAGCTGGAAAACCTAGACAGTTATTGACTTGGTTAGGAAAATCGCTTCTACCTGTAGCAACAATTCTTGCACCAGCTTCTTTAGCTTCCCAAGGCCATATCTCTGGCACAGGATTAGCACACGCAAAGACTATCGCATTGCTGTTCATCTCTTTGATCCACTCCTTCTTGATAACGTTGGGCCCTGGTCTACTCATGGCTATAAGGGCATCTGCACCTTTAAGAGCTTCAGCTATACTTCCATCAATCTCTGGATCTGTTTCCAATGCGACTCTGTATTTCCATGGATTATACTTCTTCATATCATCTATATCTCTTCTACGTAGATTTAAAACACCTTTTGAATCAACCATAACCATATTCTTTGGCTTGAAACCTACCAGCTTCAAATACCTATAGATAGCTATATTTGCTGCACCAGCTCCAACAAGAACGACCCTAGTATCTTCAGCTTTTTTACCAACAACCTTTAATGCATTAATCATAGCTGCAACAACAACTAATGCTGTTCCCTGCTGATCATCATGCCATACAGGTATATCTAGAAGCTGCTGAAGCTTCTCGAGCATATAGAAGCATTTGGGACTCTCTATATCCTCAAGATTTATACCGCCAAAACTTGCCCCTAAAGCCTTCACTATATAGATAAATTTATCTGGATCTTTTTCACGAATAACAAGAGGAATAGCATCTACACCACCAAGGTATTTGAACAATAGAGCTTTACCCTCCATAACGGGTAAAGCAGCTTCAGCACCTATATCTCCAAGCCCAAGAACACGTGTACCATCAGATACAACCGCCACGCTATTCCATCTATATGTGTATTCAAATGATGTATCCAATTCATTCTCTATATCTCTAGCTATAGCTTTAGAAGGTTCAGCTACACCAGGTGTATACCATATAGAGAAATCGCTTAAATCCCTTATAGGGACTTTAGCCACAATCTCTATTTTACCTCTATACCTCTTATGAAGATCTAGTGAAATCTTCCCCCAATCCTGTACACTACCCATGGTTATTCACCATTACATCACGTAAAGGTATATCCAAGATACTCACAATAATGCTATGAATGTAGCTACAAATAACTTAATGATCTCGATATAACCCCTATAAATGTACATGTTTAGCGAACCAAGATATACAGAAGAAGTAAAAAATCTACGTAACCATATTATCTTGCTTATCCTGTTTAATTAACTGTTTAATTCTTCCTTAGCCCTTGAGCCTCTCTAAAACCAGTACTATCTCAGTAGGAGAAACTCTAGAGAGTAGAGCTAATAGTTTCATACTCTCTTCACCAATGGATAGATCAAGATGGATATTGTAAGTAGGATAGCTGCAGACACCACTTGGTATACTAGTGATACTGCGTTTATCTCTAAGTAGAGTATGCAGTTTCTTGCTGTAAATAATGTATGGAATGGTGGTAGAATACGTGCAAACCACTTAAGCATTTCTGGAAACGGTTCATAGGATGCAAAATATCCTGAAGTAAATGCCAGAAAGAGAAAGACCGGTACACCCATACTATTTGCAACAACTATTTATCTCGATGTAGAGCTTCTGTAGAGAACTATAGAGTACAAAATTAGTGCTAAAGCAAATGCGAAAACATAATTAACTATGTATGTAAGCCAGAACACATGAATCCTAGCGAAACTTAGTGAGGCTCTAAAGAGCATCCGGGATACGATAAATAATGCCAGAGTAGATTCCAACACGTATAAGAGTACAGCTACGAACACTATGAAGATCGCTGTAAACTTGCTATTGGGAGATATATACATCTTTTTATCGAGACCAGTAATAGTAAACATGACCAGCAGCGAAATAGCTACAGTTATACTTGATAACGGGGTCACTAAAGCTATCCGTAGCGTCATTATTTCTCGACTGCTCGTAGCTGAAGCAACTATCTCGGTACTAATATTGAAGCTACTAGAGAGTAATGTATGTGGCAATCCTATGTACGTATTATTTATCAGAAAGCTGAAAAGAACTTCACGTAGAACTCTAGAGTTGTTGTAAATGCCACAGGTCATGATGTAGAAGTTCTGCAGATAGTTGCTAGTAAACTACTAAACTACTTAAGATAAATACAATTCTGTATAAAGAGCTCTGCTTATTCAGAAATATTGGAAAAAGTTGTTGTAGAGAAGATTGGAAGAGTTTTACCAGGGTTATACGTTTCTGGCATGTCTCTTGCATCACTATATGGATTACTGAGAATGGGCCCAATATTTAGCTCTATGCTTTTATCTGGCAAGAAGCTTGCAGAAGTGATTTCAAAGGATCTACCTAGCTAAAAGTATTATACATGTGTAGATTAAATCAATACTTTTAACTAAAACATCTAAGCAACTCAAATTAAGTCTAAACCTTTTATTCTGATATGATGCTAGGTACAAGGTGATGATTCCTAGACTAGAATGTGTAGATGAGGAATCTCTAGAGGTTGAACATTATACATAAACGTTATACGTAAAGCTTTAATAGGGGGAAGATATATAGAGAACTGCGGTCGGGGATTGATATGAGCCAATGGTAAATATACCTAAGAGATATCTGGATGAAATTCTACCTAGCTATTGGTACAATATTATACCAGATTTACCTAAACCACTACCACCACCAATGGACCCAGAAAATGGTTCTTCACGAATAGAATTGCTTCAAAAAATCGTACCTAGAGAGATCTTAAAGCAGCAGTTCACAATTGAGCGGTACGTAAAGATCCCCGAAGATGTTTTAGAGAAGTACGGAATTGTGGGTAGACCTACACCTCTCTATAGAGCTATAGGATTAGAGAGGTATCTAGATACACCAGCTAAGATATACTTTAAATATGAGGGTGCTCTACCCACAGGTTCCCACAAGATTAATACAGCTATACCGCAGGTGTATTACGCATATATCGAAGGTGTTGAAAGAGTTGTAACAGAAACTGGTGCAGGTCAATGGGGTTCTGCTGTCGCATTAGCTGCATCTCTATATAGAATCCTGTCGATTGTGTTTATGGTTAGAGTTAGTTATGAACATAAACCTAGTAGAAGAGCCCTCATGGAGTTCTATGGAGCAGAAGTAATTCCTAGTCCATCAAAATTAACGAATTTTGGTAGAGAGATACTTAGTAGAGATCCAGAGAATCCTGGATCTCTTGGCATAGCTATAAGCGAGGCTATAGAGTATACACTTAGTCATGGATATAGATACGTTATAGGTAGTGTTCTAGATGTTGTTCTACTCCATCAAAGCATTATAGGTCTAGAGACTATTAAACAGATGGAGATTATAGGTGAAGAACCTGATGTAATTGTTGCTTGTGTAGGTGGTGGAAGTAATTTCGGTGGATTAGCATATCCATACATAGGGCTTAGAAACAATGGTAAGAGGTTTATTGCTGTAGCTTCAGCAGAAGTACCTAAATTTAGTAAAGGCGTATATACATATGATTACCCAGATACTGCTGGAATTCTACCTCTTCTGAAAATGATCACATTAGGCAAAGACTTCATATCACCACCCATCTATTCTGGTGGATTGAGGTACCATGGATTAGCACCAAGCTTAAGCTTACTAGCTAGAGAAGGAGTTATCGAGTGTACCGAGGTTAGTGAAAGAGATGTCTATAGAGCAGCCAGAATTTTTGCAGAAACACAGGGAATAATACCTGCACCAGAATCAGCTCACGCTGTTAAGGTAGTTATAGATATTGCTTTAGAGGCAAAGAAAAGAAATGAAAAACCAGTTATACTGTTCAATATGAGTGGTCATGGATTACTAGATATAGAGAACTACAGATCTATGATGATTAGATACGGAAAGGGATAGACCAACAAGAGATCTAGAGGTGAATTTATGGGTAAGTATCTAGTAGTCTATAATACATTGGGATTTCCATCAATAGGTAGATTCCTACTATTCTTAAAGGAAGCGAGAAACAGGGGGGTCAACTTCTTTGAGATAGGTATTCCACCTAGATTCGCCAAATACGATGGTCCGGTGATAAGGAGAAGCTATAGTCGCGTTAAGAGTTTTGGTATAGATGTATGGGAAGTACTCAAAACTGTTCGAAAGAATATAGATCTCCCCCTAATAGTTTTGACGTACCTCGATGATCATATAGAGAATCTTGGAATGTTTGTAGAAAATCTACACAAACTTGAGATAGACTACGTTCTCTTTCCAGACTTACTCATAGACTATGTCGATAGGTACCAAGACATAGTCAAAGAGGTTAAAGATCGTGGACTAAAGGCAACACTATTTGTCTCTCCCTCTATGCCTGATAAACTTGTAGCAGAAGTATCTCTATTGACTTACCCATTTCTATACTATGGTTTAAGACCTGCTACAGGTATACCGATACCCATAGATCCTGTTACTTTAGTCAAAAGAGCTAGGAGGCTTGTCAACAATACTCTTGTTGTTGGATTTGGTTTATCGATAAACGATATAGCTAATGTTTTGGGAGCTGGTGCTGATGGTGTTGCCATCGGCACAGTTATTGTTGAAGCTTTGGAGAATAGTGAGGTAAATCAGGCATTAAAAATTATTGAAACTGTTAGAGGTGTATTGGATGGATTATAGAGCTGTTCTGAGTAAGCTTGTTAATGGAGAGAAACTGAGTGAAGAAGATTCTATGTCTATAGCGCTAAGTATTATGGATGGAGAAATACCGGATATTGTTGTTTCAGCTCTTCTTGTAGCTCTAAGGATTAGAGGAGAATCTGTTGATGAAATTGTTGGCTTTGCTAAAGCTATGAGGATGAAGTCTCTGAAGATACCTTGTAACTATGCTATAGATGTTGTTGGAACAGGTGGAGATGGTATCGGGACATTAAACGTTAGTACAGCTTCAGCAATACTTACATCAATTGTACATCCTGTTGCTAAACATGGTAATAGGGCTGTAAGCGGTAGAAGCGGTTCAGCAGATCTCTTAGAGTTTCTTGGTTATAGGATAGAGATAGAGCCTAATAGAGCGATAGAATTGATAAGTAAGACTGGTTTTGCATTCTTATTCGCACCTCTATACCATCCAGCCATGAAAAGAGTTGCACCAATACGAAAGATGCTAGGGATAAGAACAATATTCAATGTGTTAGGTCCTTTAACAAACCCTGGAGGAACCAAGAAACAAGTCATTGGTGTATTCTCGAAATCTTTTGCTCATGTTATAGCTGAAGCTGTTGCTCGTCTAGATTTTGAGAAAGTGCTTGTTATACATGGCGAGCCCGGTATTGATGAAGTAAGTCCTTCAGGTTTAACACATGTGTACGAAGTTAAAGGATCTAGAATCGAATACTATACACTACAACCCGAGGACTTTGGAGTAAAAAATATACCTATAACACGACTCACAGTCTCTGGTGTTGAAGATTCTGCTACCAGAATCTTGAGAGCTACTAAAGGTCTGGATAGAGATGCTAAAGTCTTTATAGAGATGAACACGGCTTTAGCATTATATGTAGCAGATATTGTTAAGAACTTTAAGGATGGTTTTGAGTATGCCGAGAATCTTCTATCAAAGTTAATAGATAGAATAGAAACATTACTTCAAGTTAATGGCGATATAGATAGATTCAGATCTCTATTGGTGAAAATTCTATGAGAATAAAGTTGAAGATATGTGGTGTAGCTAATCTAGATGATGCTTTAGAGATAGATAGAATAGGTGTAGACTTCATAGGTGTTGTAACAGATCCTGTAAGCCCTAGATACGTATCAGAAGAGTTTGTAGCTAAACTAAAGAATATGGTTTCAACACCCATCGTTAACGTTAAAGTACATGGAGCTATAGAGACATTAGCTAATAGTTACGCAGATTATATACAGATACACAGAATCCTGAAAGATAACGAAATTGAGACTCTATCAACATACAATACAAAGAAATTCATACTATATGTACCTGCATCATTAGACTATCTAGACTATTTGAAGAAAGTACAGAAGTACTTTAGTCTAATACTGTTTGATTCACCAACAAAAGGTGTGCCAAGCAATCCTAAGGTACTGAGAATTCTTCTTAATTACCATAGAGATGCTGGGGTAGCTGGAGGCATCACCTTAGAGAATATACACAAATTCCTAGAACTAGAACCTGGATGGATAGATGTTTCTAGTGGTGTTGAGATCCATCCCAAGAAAAAAGATTTAGAGAAGATTAGAAATCTCAAAGAGGTTGTATATACATGGAGAAAATAAGCATGAAGCATATGCCCAATATCGAAGACGCTATAAAGTGTATAAACGGAGAAGAAGAGGTCTTTGCAGTATATGAGGATCTTGCCCAAAAAAGCTATAGCGTTATTGTATGGGGGGTTAAGAACATTGTGAAAGGAAGTCATGAGGGTGTTCTTGATGAACTTAGAACAAGCCTAAAGAAAGTTAAGATACGTAACCACATATATCCATTAGATATAGGTTTGATAGGGTATGTAGGATACGATGCCATAAGGTTGTGGGAGAAGATACCAGATATTCGTCCTTATCCAGAGGAATGGGATTATGTAGAGTTCTTCGAGCCTATGAATATAGCCATATATGATTACAGTAAAGGATCTATCTATATTGATGGAGATCCACATCGACTAGAGAAATGCGGAAGTAGATACAGTAGAGAAAATGTAAGAGTCGAATTTTATGATTCTTCGCTAGATGGTAAAAGATTTGAAGAAGCTGTTGAAGAAGTCCTCAAATACATTAGGAATGGCTATGTTTTTCAAGTTGTTTTATCGAGATTTCAGAGATATACCTATGGAGGCGATGTTGTTGATCTTTATCTAAATCTTAGAGAGATAAATCCATCACCCTACACATACTTCATAAAATTTAGCAAAAGAATCGTGTTAGGTGCTAGTCCAGAACTTCTCTATTCGTATAGAAAAGGTATTGTTGAAACCTACCCGATAGCTGGTACAAGACCCAGGGGAAGAACTGTCGATGAAGATAAGGTGTTTGAGGAAGAGCTTCTTAAATCAGAAAAAGATAGAGCTGAACATCTGATGCTTGTGGATCTAGCTAGAAATGATCTTGGGAAAGTATGTGTATCAGGTACAGTAAAGGTCGAGAAACTTATGTATATAGAGAAGTACAGCCATGTGCAACACATGGTTTCGAAGGTTGTAGGTATTGTAAAGAAGAGATATGATTCTATAGATTTGATGAAGGCATTACTACCTGCAGGAACTGTAAGCGGTGCTCCAAAGCCTTTTGCAATGAAGTTGATAGAAGAATTAGAAGAATACAAGAGAGGTCCTTATGCTGGAGCTGTAGGATTCTTTACATCTTCTGGTGAAGCTGTAATGGCTATAGCTATTAGATCCGCCTTTATATATAAAGATCTTGTAAGAATACAAGCTGGAGCAGGTATTGTATATGATTCTAAACCTAGAATGGAATATGAAGAAACAGAACATAAGCTTGCTGCATTAAAAGTGGCTCTAGGCGTTATCGAGAGGTGATGGTGTTGGAGCTTATTCTCGTAATAGATAACTATGATAGTTTCGTATACAATATAGCTCAAATAGTTAGTGAACTAGGTGCTATAGCTATTGTTGTAAGAAATGACGAGATATCTCTATCAGCTATAGATAGAATGAATCCAGACAAAATAATAATTTCGCCAGGTCCTGGAACTCCTGAGAAAAGAGAGGATGTAGGTGTATCTCTAGATGTTGTAAAGAGATATGGTAAATCTATACCTATCCTCGGTGTATGTCTCGGACATCAAGTAATAGGTTATGCATTTGGAGCAAAAATAAGAAGAGCTAGAACAGTTATACATGGAAAAATAGATACTATAAAGATACTAAATGATGACACACTATTTAAAGGTATTCCAAAGATAATTAGGGCAACTAGGTACAACAGCTTAGTTATAGATGATGTATCTAAGGAGATTATTGTAGATGCTATATCTCTAAATGATGGAGAGATTATGGCTATACATCACGTAGAATACCCGATATATGGTCTTCAATTCCATCCAGAAAGCATAGGTACAGAGTACGGTAAACAGATACTGAAGAATTTCATAGATATGGTGTAGCTTTATGCCAAAAAACATTAAGGGATGGCTTGAAAATGTTGTTAGATATAATAGTTTGAGACCTGTACTCAGAATAAGCAGGTTTCGTAATTTTTATAGCCTTAGGGATAGAATAGAGGAGATGTACCGTAGAAATCGTATAGCAATAATAGCTGAATTCAAGATGAGATCACCCTCAGGATTAAATATAGTTAGAGATCCCATATATTATGTAAAACATGTAGAGAAACATGTTGTGGGGATTAGCGTACTTACTGAAGAACTTTACTTTGGAGGTTCTTACAACCATCTCATATCTATAGCATCCATAACTAATTTACCCATATTGATGAAGGATATAGTGGTATCTTATAGCCAAATAGAAACAGCATACAATATAGGTGCCGACGCCATTCTATTAATAGCATCGATACTTACCGATAAAGAATTAGATACACTATATGAAGCTGCAAGAAGCTTCAACCTAGAAGCTCTCATAGAAGTTCATAACGAAGATGAAGCTGAACATATCGTTAGCATGGGTTTTCCAATGATTGGCGTAAACTCCAGAAATCTGATAACATTTGAGATAGATCTATCAAAAGCATACAAAGTTCTCGAAAAGATACCCAATAAAGTAACTAAAGTGGCTGAAAGTGGTATAAAGAGTAGAAAAGATATAGATTACCTAAAGAATGTTGGTGCAAAAGCTTTCTTAATAGGGACAGAAATTATGCTCAATCCAAGCAAAATAAACGAATTAGCAATCTGATGACCCTTTAGCTCTATGTAAGTGTTTCACAAGAGCCATAGAGATGAACCCCATAGAGTAGCTGATGTTGATAGATGTATGGCTACTGTGCATAGATCTATTGTGAAATATCTACAGAAAACGATTGAACAATATTCAACTAAACCTACTTTGGTATAGGTTGTCGAAACAGCTACTTTACCTAAAATTATTATTATGTATAGTTCATGAATATGTAGCCAATCTTTTAGTGTATAGAATATTGATGTACCCTGGATCTGGAGCCAAAGGATCTCCAAAATACACATATGCTCTAGCTCTACAACCTCCACAAATATATCTATAGAAAGAGATTCTGCAAGATGATTTAAGATTCTCTGTTTCCCAGCATTTTGAACAATTCGTTAGTTCTCTATATACGTTCAAAACCTATGTACCTGATATCTCCTAAAGTTATAGACATGAATATACATGGAACTACATCTCCATTTGATTGTATAGCTATATATATTCTTCCAGCTCCACATTCACCTATGAATTCTGCTAAGATTTTGTAACTAAATCGCCGCGGATAGTGTAATGCGTTAGTGTTATTTCTTTACCTCTACTAATCCGAAGAATTACTTCATGGAACTAGCTCCAGAGGTGTTTATATAACATATTTATATATTACTGTAATATATACTGAAGGATATATCTAGCTAATAATATATAGTATATCCACAAGCTCTTAATCTACTGTATATAGCTACGACCCCCTTCCTGCCCTAAAGGGCGAGGGTTCTGGGGAGGTTTAAAGCCTATATCCCCGGCTCTTGCCGGGTTCAGCTCCATGCCGTCTCTGACTAGTCCAGCCGCCTCCAGCACCTTCCCAGCCTCTAACACCTTCCTAAACTCGTCCTCTGCGATCATGGTGAGCAGTAGCTTCAGCCTTCCGTTGTTCAACTTAGATTTTCTGTTTAAGAGTCTCCACATAGTGGTTCTACTTATCTCGAGAACCTCCTGCACCCTATCCTTACCATGTTTATCCACGGCATACTGGAGGATCTTAGCTCTATCCTCTTGGTTTAAAGCTTTTAGGTTCAGAGTATTGTACTAGGTTTTCACAGCCATATCCGTTGTCTCCTAGATAGATAGTATTATCGTGTAGCAATATTAGTTAATCGTTTCACGGTGTATGTGCGGGTCTAAAACAATGGTTCTGTATCTGTGGGAAAGGGTTGAATTCATTAAATTGTTGGTGCGGCGGCCGGGATTTGAACCCGGGATCTCCGGCTTGGGAGGCCGGCGTCCTAGACCAGGCTAGACGACCGCCGCGCACGCCCCGCCTTTTATCGATTGATTTCTGTGTTTTCTTGGGGTTTTAAGTTTTGTGTAAGATACGTATTGTAGTTTCAATGTGTGTTAGCGGAGCCCCATTTTAGTTTTACCTTAGTGTGTTGATGTTTTGGTGTATTTTTGTTTATTGTAGAGAAATATGTATGGTTAAACCATGGTTTAGCGCTGTTGGCTTACTAAGGGAGTACTCTAATGGGTTTATCTACCTATCATCTATTTTAATGTGTAGTAATGCTGTAATTCCTCTAAGGATAGCAACTACAGCCATAGCGTATCTAAGGACGTAGAAGTTATTGTTTGAGGCAATTATATCTGCTATTGTACCACCTATTATAGATCCTAGTGCTGCTGACATTCCCTGCGTAAAATTTAATGTAGCTAGATAGCTTGCGTACATTCCGTATGTAGATACCCTGAATATATACAGCGGTATGAATGTATTACTTAGTGCAGTAAATGGGCCTAGGATAGTGTTAGCTATGTATATTTGTATAGGGTTATTGGCAATAGCATAGCTTAGCGCATATGTGGTAAAACCTATTCTGCTTATGATTATTGTTTTTTTAACGTTTAATTTATGGATATAGTTTGTGATAAGGTATTGAAATAGCATTAAAGATGATGTTCCGCATATGTTTAGGATGGCAATTTCTGTTATAGACATGTTTAGTACGTATTTCTGCATAAGGGGGAACCAAGGCCAGGCTAAAGCCATTGCCATCATATGGCATGAATAGATTACACAGAATTTAACAAAGGATTTATTATTTGTAACAACCTTCAAAGCCGGCAATAACCCTTTTTCTCTCCCCAGGTTATCTTTAGCGATACTTCTATCTATGTAGATCATTCTAAGCCAAAAAATCGATGCTATAAAACTTAAAACACCTGAAAAAACGAAGAGAAGCCTAAGAGTCTCTACAGATGGGGTTATCAACGAAGCTGTTACTACGAATGCTATCAACGCCATCAACTGAGCTGTTGCATTCACTTTACTAAGTATTCGACCTCTCTCGATATCGCTAAACATGAAGCCGATGAACGCAGTAAAAGAAAGACCAGCTATACCAACGAAAATAGCTCTCAAGGTTACCAGAATTGTTAACACCGTAGGGTTTCTAGTTAAGGAAATAGTTATCCATATAAGCGAAGCTATGACCGAAGATGTAAACAGCGTCAGTATATACTTCTTAAAACGATCAATATATGGTCCTGCTAATACCTGGGCTAAGGTTGGTAAAGCGTTTGTTGAGAACTGTAGAACACCTTGGGTAATACCCGAAGGCGTTAAAGATGCTAGGTAGTACCCAATGTAAGGTGCTGAAAAATTATCTGCAAGCGAAGCTAGAGATTGTCTTAACACAATATATTTAACTATCTTGGTATTTCCGTCGAAATATTTTCGTTCACCTTCAATAGCTATATCACCGTAACTTAATCGCTTTCTTATATTACCTAAGGCTTTAGAAAAGGTATTTACCTAGGTATTAATATCCTACTGATCTTAGTATAACCTATTAAAGAATAAACCATTAACTAAAACATGATGTTACTTTCGATAAAGGTATTATTAATTTAAAGCTTTAGCTTACGTTGTGTTCCTTAAGAACTTTTCTAACTCTAGACACCGATACTTTAAGTTCTTCGGCTATTTTCTTTAACGAATAACCTTGTTTTCTCAACTCAATTACTTTTTCCTCAAAAGTTTCCTCATCGGGATACTCTAGCGTTTTTACACCTACATCTTTATCTCCTAAAATATTCTCCAGATCTAGTACCTTCTTCTCAATTAACTCTAGTTTCTCCTCTATGAGCGCAATCTTCTTGGATAATTCGCCTAGCTCAGTATGGTCATCGTATTTTTTACCGAAATCCGCAAACTCTACTCTAAGTCTATCAACTTCTTTTCTAACATAATTAAGTATCCTACTGTATTCAAACCGTTTGTACATAATATAGAGGGCTACAGGAGCAGAGATAGATATAGCTATAGCGGTAATGGATAATACGCTACTCAAAGTATCACCATAAAAACATTATCAATATAAAGTCTAGATAAGTTAGCAGAGTCGTTGATTAAACGCATATATAGCAATCTATAGTACATAGGTAGCAATTGCGGAGATTGAACGATTTTATTGAGGGGAATAAAGTATACTGCTAAGGAATTGGTTATTCGGTATTTTAGCGGTACTGATTAGAGATTTCATCAAATCTCTTTAATAATCCTTATAGCCTTAGGTTTAATCTAGCTTTGATAGAGGTAATGGTGTAGCTATTGTTAAAATTATCACTTAAAGATATCGAGGCATTAATTGAAGCCTACATCGCTTGGGAGAAAATTAAGCCAGGTCAAGTTGGTAAAAGAGTAGTTTTCGAGAAATACTGTATTAGAGGTACAGAGAAAGATAGGTTTTTCACAGCCCTAATATATAGCGTTGGAAGAAAAAGAGGGTTAGTTGATAAGATAGTAGCTAGGGTTTGCACAGAAATACCTAGGTTAAATCTATACGAACTTGCTTTGTATAGGCTTATAGTGTTCGAAAAATTCTTTGGAAAAAAGAGCCGAGATCTTATTGAAGCATTAGCTGATTTTGGACCTATAATTGTTAGCAAGTTCAACCCCTCAAGTAACCCTAAGGAGATAAGGAAAAATATTGAGAAACTTCTTAGCATAGACTATAAACCAGAGAACTACGAAGAATATCTTGAATTTAAGTACTCGGCACCTATAGATTTAGTGAAAAAATTATCGAGCTTTTAGGAGTTGCAGAAGCAGAGTATTTCTTTAAATCTATTGAAGAACTTAAGTATCTCAGCTTTAGGGTTAACACTCTTAAAGCTAGCGTTGAGGAGGTAGTCGAAGAACTATCTAGAGAAGGTTATAGAGTAGAAATCGGGAAAATTGTGCCAACAGTTATCAAATTGAAGGGTCCCTTCGACTATAAACATTCGGGTTTATTCATAGAAGGAAAAATTATACCGCAAGATGAGGCAGGAGCACTTGCAGCAATACTTCTTGATCCTAGACCTGGAGAAACTGTTGTTGATATGTGTGCAGCTCCTGGGGGTAAAACCACACACATTGCTGAGCTTATGAAAAATAAAGGTAGGATCATAGCTATCGAAATTTATAGGAGTAGAGCACGAAGACTTAAGCAAATGATTAGAAGAGCTGGGATATCTATAGCAGAAATCCATGTAATGGATTGTCGGGATGCCCTAAAGGTTTTTGGCGAAGGTTTTGCCGATAAAGTTTTACTTGATCCTCCTTGTTCCAACACAGGTTCTCTTCCTAAAACTCCTGAGGCTAAGTGGAGATTTAGCTTGGCTAAAGTAGAAGAGCTATCTAGACTTCAAAAAGAAATGCTTAACGTGGGTGTTAAGCTTCTGAAACCTAGGGGTAGATTGATGTACACCACGTGTAGTGTATTAAAGGAGGAGAACGAAGATAATGTAATGTGGGTTTTAAGGAGGTATAATAATTGTTTAAGATTAATCGAGCTAAAGTCTTCTGTAAATCCCGGTTTTATACCGGGTACCCTTAGGACTTGGCCCCATAGGCACAATATTATGGGATTTTTCTATGCATTAATCGAAAGAATATGGTAGTTCTCTTAGCTGTTCACTAAAGCTATTTCTCAGTGTTTTTAACCACCATATTTCTTACCACATCAAATATATGTTGACTAGGTATAACTAATCCTTTCCTTTTATGGATGCTTGATACATACATATGCAAAACCTTATCAACTATATCTACATCAATACCTGTAACCTTGGGTATGTCTTTAAAGTGTATGCCTAAGTCCACATAGGCTGCTAAAACAAGATCTATGTCCTCATATTTAACGCCAAGTTCTTTCTCAGCTACATGATTACGCCACAACCTTGGGGCGCTAGGCTTTAACGCGATATTTTGGGGAACCCCAAGGTATTTAGCGAATTCCCTAACTTGTGTTTTATATAGGATAGCAAGTGGTGCTACATCAGTTGCCCCATCTCCATATTTGGTGAAGTAGCCTATCAAATATTCGCTTCTATCTGTTGATCCAAGCACTAAATAGCCTACTTTATTTGCGTAGTAGTATAATATGCACATCCTAATCCTAGCTCTTAGGTTCCCCAAAGGAAGCTTATCTTTCTCATCATCTTCATATATAGGTATTAAATTCTTGAAATACTCTACAGCTTTCGAAATATCTATAATGTGGTATTTTACACGAAGTTTCTCTGCAAGGTTTACAGCATCTTCGACATCTTCTTCGGGGGTAACTCCTTTATCGGGCATTATTAAGGCTATAACTTTGTCGGCACCCACACTTTTAACGGATAATGCTAAAGCTGTAGCTGAGTCTAGACCCCCGCTGACACCTACAATGTATCCTTTTCCAGCGCTTTCAGCAAGGTATTCTTTGAGGAATTTCGAAAGAAGCTCTTCAACTAAACTGTAATTAATTTTAGTTATATGATCTAGTCTAAGCTTTTTCACAGTACTAAACCACCAAGAGATCCATAAATAGCTTAGATTAGAATAACCTACAAACTCTATATATCTATGTAATTGTATATCTCGATGGGGGATGGATGCGACGAAATTTTTAGGGATTCAGCCCTCTTTAACTCTATGTAGGTATCTATAACATCTTGGCTGAATACAGGCTTAAGCCACTCATTGTCTGACTCTAGTTCATCTAAAGCTTCATCCAAAGTCCTCGGCAACTCCTTTATGCCTAAAGATCTTCTCTTCTCAGAGGGCATCTTGTAGACATTTTCGTTAATTGGCGGACCCGGATCTATCTTCCTTTTAATACCATCTAGCCCAGCCATGACTATAGCTGCGATTGCTAAGTAGGGGTTCGCGCTTGGATCTGGAGGTCTGTACTCTACTCTTGTAGATTTTGCGTTAGGTTTACCATTCATTGGTATCCTTATAGCGGCACTTCTATTTGATTTACTCCATACAAGGTACACAGGGGCTTCGTAGCCTGGTACCAGCCTTTTGTAACTATTAACTGTAGGACTTACAATTGCAGATAGAGCTCTTCCATGCTCTATCAGCCCCCCTATAAAGTACCTTGCAACTTGACTTAAACATGCGTAGCCTTCATTTGGATCATAGAATATATTCTCATTACCTCTCCAAATACTTAAGTGTACATGCATCCCAGATCCATTATCGCCGTAGACAGGCTTAGGCATGAATGTTGCTACAACACCTCTCCTATGGGTAAGAGCTTTTATAGATAATTTAGTTGTTTGAATAGCATCACCGAGAAACTCTATATTTCCACCTCTAAAGTTTACCTCGTGTTGGGAAAACGCTGCTACTTCATGATGTACAACCTCTACCTCAATACCAAAATTCCTGGATAAAACTTCGCCTATCTCCATCATCAAGTCTTCGTACTTATCCTTTGGATATGGAACGTAGTACCCATCTTTAAGTCTATTAAATGGAGCGCGACGCGATGAATAACCTTCAGAGCTGTAAATCTCGAAACTCTGTCTCCAGGAATCTACATTAACTCTAACTTTATCGAATACAAAGAACTCTAGTTCAGCTGAAGCAAAGGACCTCAGTCCTTGTTCAGCTAAGTAATGATCCGCTTTTTGAGCTACGTATCTAGGATCTCTTGTTAATCTATGGTCCTGCAAATAGACATCACATATAAGTCTTGCTACACCATTACGCCAAGGTATCAATGCATACGTTTTGAAATCAGGGTTTAGAATTAAATCGCTTTCCTCGATTTTCGCAAAACCATCAACGCTACTACCATCAAATCGTATAGCACCTCTTTCAAGAGTATCCGGTGATAGGATCTTAACTTGAACCAAGGACTGCCTTAAATGACCAAGTAAATCTGTGAACTGAAGTGCTATCCACGAGATTTTATCATTTTCTATTTGCTTCAATAATTCATCAAAACTTTGCATTAAAGCTATCCCTCTTTTACGAGAAGTTCTAGGTATTCTAAATTATAAACATTTTGTTGTTAGAACTTGGACAAATGCATGTAGCTCATCCAACCCTTAATTGTGTTCCTATAGACGTTTGTCCACGAACATAGTAGGAAGTTTAGATGTTCATCCAAAAAACCTAAGCGTCTTAGCGGATCAAGGTTTCTTCGATATTTTAAAGCATTTAATTGATTAAGTAGTTTTTGATGTCTCTCGCAATAATACTGAGAGAATCCTTTAATTAGATTATATTTTATTATATTCGGTACAAATATTCTATGAAATTAATTTCAGGGTTATGTGTGCATAACGCTCTCTTTTCTCCTAAGTTGTTGTTCGTAGAGATCTTGAATCATTTTTTCTACTTCTTCTAATTTTTCAGCATAACTGAGGAGTTCCTCTACATCGATTTCTATACCTATTATTGATGCCAAGGTTTTTACGGCTACGGCAGCGGCTTTATGATCTACCGTGTCCGGCTGTGTATATGGGAATATAGCTAACGCTGGTACACCGTTTTGTTGCAAGGCTATGAGTATAGACGCTAAAGGGCCTACAACGTAAGCTCCTTTGATAAAGTAAGGTGCATTCAAGGTTCTGGTACATGCTGAGGTTTTCAGCCACCTAAATTCTTCTTCTCCTTCTCTAAACCTTACGTCTAAACCGCCTATCAACATAACCTCCACGATTTTTAACTTTTTAATTAGTGTTAACACCTCATTGATAAAACTCGTTGTACGCTTTCTTTCAGGGTTCATTCTGTTAAGTAATACGATGAGCCTCTTACTCTCTCCTATATCTTTGTAGAAAATTTCGTGGGGCATACTAAAACCGTGGTCTTCGACGGAGGTGAAGTCAGGAATTGTAGGAGGATCCACATAGCCAATGAGATCCATATTTAGCTTGCTAACTAAATATCGGGTGGCAAGGAATCCTATAGCACCAAATCCATAGAATCCTGATATGAGGTATACCTCATTTTTACTATCGTTTAATTCTTTAAAAAGTTTAAGTGTATAGGACTTTTTCATGATATTTCACCAAGTCTTATTTTCTCCCTAATTTGAACAGCTGCTCCATACGTAGCTGTTATCATTGTTTCGTAGTCTAATAATGTTTTCCCTAAGCTGATAAGTTTATCATTTTCATCGACAACTAAGACTTCCTCAAATGGCTTTAAAGTTTCATCAGCTAAGATTATGTGTTTAGCGAATACTGTGTGACCTTCTAAGATGTCTTCAAGCATTTCATTAACTACTACAACTCTGCGTTTTGGAAAAGGTAGAACTTTGTGTAGAAGTAAGCCCATAGGTACATGGGGTACCAAGAAGAAATCGGAGGCTCTTATTGTAGCGAAAAGCTCTTTATTGTAAAGTAGAGCTCTGGGCCTGGATGTTGTTTTAGAGAAACATATTTCAAGTTGATTCTTATCAATGAAGTCTAAAATCTTTGTTGCATTACGTCCGTATATGTATACGAGTAGCATCTTAAACCTGGCTACTTCCTCCTCTGAAATCTTCCTACAACACGATTGAGAATTAAGCAGAGGCCATCACCTATAAGCTTAGAGATGTATTGAGCTTGGGCTTAGGTAATCCCCCTGATGTCCGTAGGGTCTATATCTCTCCTTCAATATTTTTCTAACCGCATAGTTGAAATCATCCATTGTAACAACATCTCTTCCTTCCCTGATAGTTTTTAAAGCTGCTTCCGTACATATAGCCTTGATGTCAGCTCCTGTAGCCCCTTCTATAGCTTTAGCAATCTCTATCAGATTTACATCCAATGCGAGTGGCATTTTCCTTGTATGTATTTTTATTATTTCGTATCTCCCCTTTATGTTCGGGAGGGGTATCTCGATTATTTTATCGAATCTCCCTGGCCTTAGTATCGCAGGATCAAGAATATCTATCCTGTTAGTTGACGCTATGAACTTAACGTTGTCTAAAGGATCAAAGCCATCGAGTTCAGCTAGAAGCTGTGTCAGTGTTCTATGGATCTCTCTTTCACCGGAGGTACCTACGTCGAGTCTCTTTGATGCTATAGCGTCTATCTCGTCTATGAAAACAATAGACGGCGCCTTCCTTCGGGCTAAAGCGAAGACCTCTCTAACAATTCTAGCCCCCTCACCTATGAATTTTTGGGCTAGCTCTGAAGCAACAAGCCTTATAAATGTTGCATTAGTTTCGCGAGCAACAGCTTTAGCCAATAGTGTTTTTCCGCAGCCTGGTGGACCATATAGTAATACTCCTTTTGGCGGCTCTATACCCATAGACTTAAATTTCTGTGGATATTTTAGAGGAAGCTCTATAGCTTCCCTTATTTCTTCTATTTGTTTCTCCAAACCGCCTACATCTTGGTATGTGACATTAGGTCTTTCCTCTATCTCGAAAGCTCTCACGAAGGGATCTTCCGATCTAGGTAAAACCTCTACTATAGCCGATCCTCTCTGGTTTAATGCTACTGAAACACCTGGTTTAAGTTTGGATTTATCAACTGTAGGAAGGATGTAAACTATCAGAATAGGCCCTGTCGAGCTTTTAACTAATGCTCTATCGTTATCGAGAATCTCTATAAGAGTAGCCTCTATAAGTGGTGTAGCAAGCAATTTTTCTACTTGAGATTTATAGTATTCTAGTTCTTCATTGTACTTAGCCAGCTTTTCCCTCAATTGCTCAATCTCTACCTCTAACTCTCTAACTCTTAACTCTAGGTACTCTACGTAATCATTGTGCTTACTACTTTCGCTGTGTTCGATAGCCACTTTTTAGCACCAACTAGACTTTACCCAGGTATAAAGATAAAAGCAGCTAACCACCTTAATATCTTTGGTGGTTTAACTGAGAACAGGGGATCAGGTAATATATTGCGAAATGTGCGGCGAACCTATAGAGCTTGGTAAAGGTAGAAGAATACGTATTGATAGTGCAGAGCTTACTGTATGTGCTGCATGTGCATCTAGATTTTCACCTAGAAACCTTTCACAAAAATCGCAACAACTACAACCTTACTCACGGTCTTTACCTCAGTCTACAAGACCACGTTCTCCTACTGCAACTTCTGCAAAATACTTAGAAGGTGGAAAAAAGACGTCGACTCCTAAGCCTAGGGGACCCAGTAGGGCTGTCGTAAGCGAGAAACTTGAACTAGTAGAAGATTTTGCGGAGAGGATTAGGAGGGCTAGGGAAGCTTTTGGCTGGGATCAGAAAGCATTGGCTTTGAAGCTTAAGGTTAGCGAAAACATTATTAAAAGAATTGAGAGCGGGAGACTTAGACCTCCAAACGATTTAGCTAAGAAGCTAGAAGAAGTTCTTAACATAAAACTCCTTGTACCAGCAATCGAAGATATGATTGAAAGTAAAGGTAAAGCTGATAAGTACGTTACCTTAGGCGAGATAGTAAGTATAAGGGGTGTAGAGGAAGATAAGTAGCATGCTTGAACCAGCGTTGCTCGTAGTGAAGGTCGACGACATTGGTAGCTTAGAAGAAGCCCTAGCTATAGCTAAGGAAGCAGGGTTCGACGTAAAGGATGTACTGTATGTAAAGAATACAAGCACAAAATGCTACTTAAGTAGGGGGGCTCTTGAAAAAGTTAGAACCATTATAGGTAGCAACGGGGTTAAGAAGATCTGTGTTTATGACGAGCTTAAGCCAAGACATGTAGCTTGCCTTATAAAGGAACTAAACGTAGAAGTAGTGGATAAGGTAATGATGATTCTAAATGTTTTTCAATGTCACGCAGGTTCTAAGGAAGCTCTTCTCCAAATAGAGATTGCTAGGCTTAAGCATCAGCTTCCGCTTATAAAGGATTGGATTAGAAGGATTAAGCTTGGTGAATTACCAGGGTTTCTAAGTCTTGGTAGATATGCTATTGACGTTTACTACAAACATATAACTAAGCGTATAGCTAGATTAAACGAAGAGCTTGAAAAGCTTAGAGATATAAGATTAAAGGAACGTGAAACTAGGAGAGGCCATGGATTTATTCACATAGCCATAGTGGGGTACACAAACGCTGGAAAGACAACGCTATTCAATACTTTAACTAATCTTAATAAACCTACGGGTACAGAGATGTTTACAACACTTTCGCCTAAATCCTATTTGGTGAAACTATGTGGTTATAGTATAATAGTTGTAGACACAATAGGTTTCATAAAGAATATACCTATAGGGATAATAGAGGCGTTCAAGGCTGTTCTAGAAGAAATAAGTATGGCCGACGCAATAGCCCTTATAGTCGACGGAAGTAAAGAACTAGATCAGCTTAAGGTAGAGCTTGAGACAGCATTAAAAATACTAAGAGATGTAGGTTGCATAATGAAACCCATCGTTATAGCGCTTAACAAGGTGGACCTTATTACTGAGGGATTAGAGAAGAAAATAGAATTAATTGAGTATATAGCTAGAGAGTACCAGCTAATGCTAGTGGGTGTAGTACCTATTTCAGCTTTAAAGAAGTTAAATATAGATAGCTTTAAGGAAGCGCTATGTCAAACTGCCAAGTTTATTCAGAAGAACTTGGCGTAAGCGTTTATGTATTAAGGCTAGGACATAGACCGGGAAGAGATCAAAGAATAACAACGCATGTCGCACTTGTTGCTAGAGCTTTTGGTGCTAAAGGGATTTTCCTAGCTAATGTTGTAGACCTTGGCGTTAGAAAATCGATAGATAAGGTTGTTGAGCGATGGGGAGGAAATTACTTCTTGTTAGAGATGGGGGTAGATCCCATAGAATTAATTAAACGGTTCAAGAATGAGAAAGGATGTGTTGTTCATTTAACTATGTATGGGATCCCTGTTGACGATGTTATCAACGATATAAGGGAGAAATGTAAACAAGTTTTGGTTGTAGTAGGTGCTGAAAAAGTTGAGAGGATATACTACCATCTAGCAGATTACAACGTGGCTATAGGGAATCAGCCTCATTCCGAGGTTTCAGCGTTAGCTGTTTTCCTTGATAGGCTTTGGAAAGGAGTAGAACTCAAGTTATGCTTTAAGGACGCTAAATACTATATTATTCCGAGTGCAAGAAATAAAGTGGTGAGACAAGTTGAACAATGAAGCAATACTAAAGGTTATAGAAGCTATTTCAGGGGAAAATGCGCGAAAAATAGTTGAATTACTTTTAGATTCAGAAAAAGGGATGAGCGATGAAGAGATATGCAACAAACTCAATATGAGGGTTAACGATGTTAGAAGAATTCTATACGATTTAGCTAGTAATGGGTTTGTTGCCTATAGGAGGTCCTCTGGAGAAAGCCTTAGGTGGTACTCATATGTTTGGTTTACAAATAAGGATATGGTAATCCAGGCATTGAGCAAGAGGAAAAAGGAATTCATAAGGATACTAAATGAATGGGCATCATACGGAGAATCACTTCCTTCATACATATGTCCTTACGATCATAGCCTATATATGTTCGATGATGCTTTCGAAAACAGCTTTAGATGCCTTAAATGCGGAGCAGACCTTATAGAGATAGATAGTAAGAAAGTCCTAGAGTTCATTAATCAGCTTATAGATATGTTAAGCGTAAGTATGTAGCTATGCCACCCATAGTAGTAGATTTGTTCTGTGGTGGCGGAGGTTTTTCTCAAGGATTTAAGATAGCAGGTTTTAGGATAGCATTTGGTTTAGATATAGATCCTACTTGTGGGAAAACGTATAAAGCTAATTTTCCCGAAGCTATAACCCTCGTTGAGGATATAAGGAATATTAATGGAAGCGATATACTGTATTTAGTAGGTAATAATCCTGACATCGTTATCGGCAGTCCGCCATGCGAACCTTTCACGGGAGCCAACCCTAACAGGGAGAAAGATCCTTTAGATAGACTATACAGGGATCCAATGGGGACATTAACGCTTGAATACATAAGGCTTGTTGGAGAGCTAAGGCCAAAAATTTTCGTCATGGAGAATGTCCCCGCGCTAAACGTTCAAGTTATTAGAGAAGTTTTGGTAGATGAGTTTAGATACTATGGCTACAGTAATGTGTACTTCAACATATTGCGAGCTGAGAACTACAGAACTCCTAGTTATAGAACAAGGCTCTTCCTATCAAATGTACCTATAAAACCTAAGCCTATTAATGGAAGAGTAATGGTTAAGGAAGCTATAGATGGCATATCATGCGAAAGCGATCTACCTAACAATGAATGTTCCCCTATCTCTGAGAAAAAACTTAAGAAGATATCAAGAGTTCTATGGGGTAAAGCGCTATACTATTACCAAGGTGCTACTAAGAGATTGCCTAATTATATAAGACTTAATCCTGATGATGTAGCTCCTACTGTTCTGGGGTGTTCAAGGTTTATCCATCCGTTCGAGAATAGGCTTTTAACTGTAAGAGAGCAGGCTAGACTTATGGGGTTTCCAGATTACCATATATTCTTCGGTGATAGAGACCAGCAGTACAACCAAGTAGGAGAAGCTGTTCCCCCACCACTTGCCCACGCCATAGCTTTATACTTGCTGAATAAATACCTCATTTCTTAGATTAGTAGGCGATAACAAATGAGTAAAGCAATATATTTAGTAGCTTACGTGCCCTCAAGCCCCCATAGGCTTCAAGACTTAGCAAAGCTTGCGTTTTCAATGAATTTTATTACAGCATTTATAGCTGTGAAACCCGTTGGTGTTGCGGCTCAATCAGGTATACCTGAAGTTTTTAGGCTAGCATATAAGCTTGATAAAAGATTTCTCGTCTTCCCAAGACTTCAAGATCTGAAAGAGCTTATGAACATAGATTTACTGGTATTAGTTGTTCACTCTGATGAAGTTCCAGACTTATGTGAGGTCGGTATAGCTGAAAGCAATAGTATAGCGCTAGTGGTTCAAACAGGTGAAACCCCGTTTACAAGAGAAGATGTAGCCTTAGGTAAATTGGCAAAATTAAGTGAGCTAGATAGCTACAAATCACCTAATGCGGTAGCAGATGCTGCAATAGCTTTAGTTAAGCTTCGTAACATCTTAAAGAAAGGTAGTTGCTAGTTATTGGTAGATTTCCTTGGAGAAAGTCCTTGTTGTAGACGCTAACGCTAGGCTTAAGGGTAAGAAGCTTACAACATTAGATGTTGTAGGTGTTGGTCCTAGACTTGTAACTGCGTTACTGAAATACTACGGTTTTGAGGCAATTCTTCAACCATATGAAAACGTTCTAGGAAATAAAAACCTTATGAAGCAATTCGATGTTTTAGCGGTATCGTTTATGATAAGTGATACCTTAGCTGTCGAGAAGCTACTACATCAATGGAGAAAAGTCAAGGACAAAAAAGGAGTGGTTGTTCTAGGCGGCCCTGGAACATTAAGCTTTAGAGCTCTTAATGTACTAGATTTCGATTTAGCTTTTCTTGGAGAAGTAGAGTACACCTTCTATGAAATCTTCTATAGAAAAGGATTCAAATTATTTAGGGAAATCACCGAACATGTTGCTGATGAGAATGAAATACCGAGCGGTACTGCAATAAAGAAGAAGAACCAAGTTATAGACGGAGGGCTAGCACCTTGGGCACCTAAAGATCTCTTATTCAACGTTATACCTGAAGTTAATGATGTTCGTAATTATCCTTTTTTCTGGGCTTGCAGAATATACGTAGAAGCTGTTAGGGGTTGTAGTAATTTCAGAAGACCTAGGTTTACGACATTAGGGAAAGAATGCATTAACTGCAGTATATGCATTGTTGGTAAACTAAGCGAAAGAATTTACTGTCCTGTAGAGATACCCCCTGGATGTGGCTATTGTGGGGTTACTCTAGTCCACGGTTATCCGAGGTCTAGAAATCCCTACTCGATCATTGAGGAAGTTAGGAGGTTGCTCAAGCTTGGTATAACTAGAGTAGTGTTAAGTGCACCTGATTTTCTTGATTATTATAGAGAACAGAAGGTAGAGGAACCGCTTACTGATCCCTGCAATCCTTCACCGAATTTAGAAGCCATAGAGAAACTCCTTAAAGAGATAACGAATGTTGAATCAATAGTTGAAGGAAAAGCCTCGATACTGGTCGAAAACATTAAGGCTTGCTTAGTAGACGAATATGTTGCTGAAATATTAGGTAGGTATCTGAAAGGTTCAGCTATATACATAGGGCTTGAAAGCTGTAGCGATAAACTTCTTGAAGTTGTTGGAAGACCTAATAAATGTGTAGACGTTTTAAGAGCTATAGAGCTCCTCACTAAATACGGCTTAAAACCGTATGTATACATTATGTATAGGACTCCGTTTGAATCTATAGATGATCTCTCTAAAACTATTAATGTAATACCCTACCTCGAGAACTTAGGGGTTGAACGCATAGTGTTGTATAGGTTCAGACCATTGCCAAGAACAGCATTTGAAACAACAAGAGAGAATACTAACGCTGAATACCTAAAATACGTTGAGGCGCTTAAGGCCAATGTTAAGGAATTTAACGAAAGAGCTAAAGTTAATCTCGTAGGAAGAATATTAGATGTAGTTATAGCCTCTGAGTATCCAAGAAATAGAAGATACCTTGTAACTTACCCACTTCGTCACGGACCTGTTGTTCTACTTAGAGCTTCTAAGAACTTGATTGGGTGTGTGGCAAGGGTACGGGTAACAAAGGTTGTAAGCGATAGAATTGTCATTGGAACATTGGTGAGTATAAGGCATAGGATTCTAAGTGTAAAATAATACAAAGCTCAGCAAATACCTTCCTCTACATAATCTTGGATCAAATATCAGGGGTTTTGAGAATCAGGTACTTTTTTACTTCGTTTCAAGAATTAATACATAAACAAACACTCTACATAGCCTTTAAACACGAGGTAAAGTCCCTTTTATAGAGTTTTCGAAAAATCTTATTAAGTGTATTAACAGACTTCTAAATAAAGTACAAATAATAAGTATAAAATCGGGGGTAGAATTATATGAAGGTCTCCGTAATAGAGCTTGATTCGTTTGATGACATGATACTATTCCTTTATTCAAGGCTTACCACGATGAACCTAAATACCTCTCTACTCTGCAATGAGAAAAACTGTTTCACAATTATATCAGCGACGGAAGAACAGTTATTCATTATAACGTCTCCTCCACCAAACCAAAAATGTAAATACGCATACATTGATGATTTAGGCAAAACAGCATGTAGCGAATCACCAATGCTAGGTAGACCCATGGTATTCATAGTTAACGTCAAAAACATTAAAGAAACAGGAAGCATCATAGATGCACTTACGTTCACAACCAAACATACTCAATCTACATAACAAAACAAATTAACTATAAATATTTTTAGGCTTACACAAAAATAACTAAAATTATTGGATAACTAAGTAGCGCGGGGGTGCCCGAGCTAGGTCAAAGGGGTCGGGCTGAGGACCCGATGGTGAAGGCCTGCGTGGGTTCAAATCCCACCCCCCGCACCAATAGGCATTGCTCTATTTAGCTATCTTAGATGATTTAATAAGATTTTCATCATGATTCTCCAAACTTTACAATATATAAAATGATTCAAGTATATAAAACCATGCAAGTTGACGATGTGATTCTATAGAACTATTATAGCTGAAACTAATATATATAATTAATTAAACTAAAAAGAAGCCCCTAAAATCAAGGGTGATTATAGGTAGACTACGTAACGATAAAGCGACTATGGGCGCTTTAGTAAATGTTTAAGCAATGGTTTAGGTGCAAAATTGTTTTTGAGGAGTTACTGGAAAAGGTAGAGTAACTTTATTGATGATAGGAGGATATGCTATATACGTAGAATTAATATTCATAGGTTACTTAATAAATAATACATTAAAAATGCTTGGACTATAAGAAATATTTGTTCCTTAGTTATGGTCGCGAATTTCTGAGATATTGATTAAGCTAAAATTAAAGAATGTAAGAAGATGGAATTAAATATGATGGTTCTTAGTTACAATTAGAAATATTAGAAATATTTGGGATATACCTTGGGTATTTAGAACTTAGAGCTGTATACGTAAACGATGTGCAACATAGGGTAGGATATAACCCATTGGGGAGGAAGATAAAGGTCGGAAACAAGTAGAGAAGGAAAGAATATTTGGTTGAAGGCTGTATAAGTTGCAATACAACAATATTAAACTGTAGAGAAAGAGGGATCTGGAGATATATGTAGCGGTGCATCAAATAGTTAGAAACGTGATATAACGGGTTCTTCTTTCCTTTGCATAACTTTTCATCTAAGTTAATAGAGCCTTTAGCTTATTATATTAACCATACGATTTTAAATTGTACTTAATTATAAGAATATTTTCTATGATTTCGTAAGTTAAACTGCTAAGTAAACTAGTAACAATATCGATGTTATTGCTATACCCATAGGGATTAAAATTATTAGCTTTGCGAGATTTATCCATGTATATTAGTTGAGAAGTATTATTTGTTTACATTATTTTAACATTATTTACTATAAGAACTATATATTTTATCAATGTTGTATATTTACTAAGAGGTTAGAATATGAGCACCTTCAATATTAGCGATATCTACAATTTAGAGGATTTAATTAAACAAGATATAATAACCGTTATGAGGAATTTATATAGAAGAAATCTGATTTCAGCTTTGTCTGGGAACCTAAGTGTTCGTTTGCCCGGGTCTAACTATGTTTGGATAACTCCCACAGGACTTCATAAGGCTGAGTTAAAGGTGGATGATCTTGTTAAAATAAACTTAGATGGAGATATTATTGAAGGTCATCATAAACCTTCATCTGAGTGGAGGTTCCATGTAGCTATATATAAAGCAAGGCAAGATGTGTTTGCAGTAATACACACACATAATCCAGCTGTTTTAGTTCTAGATCTACTGGATATTAGTTTAGATCCCAATCTTTTAATAGAATCTAAGTACTATATAAAGGGCATAGTCTATGTACCCGAAGCTGAACCTGGAAGTGAAGAACTAGCAAAGCATGTAACTGAGAAAGTTTTAACAGATGCTAACGCAATAATTTTGAGAAAGCATGGTGTGGTTTCTTTAGGTCGTAATCTATATGAAGCTGAAACAGTAGCTGAAGCGCTTGAAGATTTAGCGCAAATACAATTATATACATTAACGCTGAAGACATTGATGTCTTTAACTAAAAATGTTAAAGTATAGCATTTAACTTTCTACACTATGTTTTATTCATTATCTATGTTGATCTTCAATCAGTATTTTAAATTCAATCAATTCATTTAATGGGCACTTACTTATGTTGTAGCTTTTCCCTCCTGATGTTGTCCAAGCGATTCAATGATTTCGTGAGTATTACCATGCATGTTTATTTTCTGCTCTAAGACTTTTTTAACAATATCTTGGAATTTAGCTATCAGTCTCCTTTTATCCTCCATTAAAACTATATCACTGTATCCGAAGGCTATTATATGATGAGCAAAGGGGCTTGGGGCATAGTAGCTGAATGAAAATCGTATTTCTATTTCGTTATTATGTACTTTATTTATTACCTCTTTTGCATGGGCGAGATCCATAACATCTTCGAGTATCTCTCTGTAGGTTTCCTCAATTATGGGGAATTTCGGATATTTCTCAATTATTTCAATAAGCTTCTCTGAGTTTATCTGTCTCTTAGCAAGGGATACATCTATTCCTTTGTATCTCCTCAAGAGCATAAAAGATCTTTCTGCACAATGTCTAAATCTCTTCTTAAACAGTTCTGTTTTTCTTATAGCTCGACGGGCTATGACCTCAACGTTGTCCACTGTGACTTCCTTTATTGTTTCTTCTATAGCTTGTTTAAGTGTTTGATCTAAAACTTTAATATTCTTGAATGATAGCATAAATCCGTTATCTGTTACGCTTATTCTTATGCTTTCGTTTAATTTTTTACTTAGAATATAGGCGTAGACCCTTGATAAAACATCATTTACTCTTCTGCCAAACAACGAGTGCACTATAATATTCGTAGAAGATGTTTCGCGGTCTCTCCATATCTCGATAACAATGTTCTTATCTGACGGTACAACACCTGTAAATAATAGCTGTTCATATATATACTCATATATGTATTTAGCAGCATGTTTCTCTAAATTATATTCTCTTACCAAGAATTCCACCACAGCCTCCCTAGGCATAGTTTTAATCATCTCAGCGACTACTCTCCTAAATACACCAACCTCAATTGCCGAATCGTAAGACAATGGCAACATTTCTGAAAACCATATAGGCACAGTAGGTTTTTCACCTTCAGCTGGGGATACAATGATGTGGGTCGGATGTATCGCTAAGACCTTGTAAGTTCTACCCCCAAGAACAAAAATATCTCCAGAATTTAGTATTTCTACGAAGCCCTCCTCCAGATCTCCAAAGTATTTTCTCTTACCACCATCTTTAGATACGACAGGCACTTTTGCTTCATCGGGGATAACCCCAACATTTAACTGATATATCATCCTAGCTCCTCTTCTTCTACCAACTAATCTCGTTTCTTCATCGTATCTAATTTTGGCATAAACGTTGTAGTCTTCTAGCCCAGGGTATTTTCCAGCAAGATAATTAACGATGCTCATCAACTCTTCTTCTGTTATATCTCTATAAGGATAACTTCTTCTAATAATTCTAAGAATTTCATCAATGGTTCTAGGCTTTTCAAGAGACATACCTACCATATGCTGGGCGAGTACATCTAGGGGGGTTTTAGGTATTTTTACGTTGTCTATTTTTCTCTTCATAGCTAACTTAGCCAAAACGGCGCACTCCACCAAATCATCTCTATCGACAACGAGTAGAACCCCTTTACTAACAGCATACGCATTATGGCCTGATCTACCAACTCTTTGGAGAAGCCTAGTAACACTCTTCGGGCTACTCAAGAGGATTACAAGGTCTATGTGACCTATGTCTATTCCAAGCTCTAAACTTGTAGAAGAAATAACAACACGTAGTTCTCCTTTCTTTAGCTTATCCTCTACATCAAGTCTAACATCTCTGCTCAAGCTACTGTGATGAGCTTCTATATCATCAGCATCTAAAACACCGTTGTTACTTAGCATCTTCTTTAGCTTATATACCACTCTCTCAGTTGCACTACGGGTATTAGTGAACACTAAGGTTGTTCTATGCGCTAATACTAGCTCAGCCAAATTCTCGTAGATAGCTTCAGTTAGTGCTGAAGCTGGGCTGTAAACTAGGTTCATTTTTGGGCTTACCACCTTAATATCAAGTGGTTTAGCAAACCTAGCATCAACAACTACAATAGGCCTAGGACCACCATTATCATCGAAACCTGCTAAGAATCTTGCTACCTCCTCCAAAGGCGATATTGTTGCGCTTAAGCCAATTCTTTGGAAATCTCTATTAACAAGGTCTCTCAGTCTTTCAAGAGACACCATTAAATGAGAGCCCCGCTTATTAGCTGCAAGCTCGTGGATCTCATCAACAACGACCCATTTAACATTCCTTAGTTTTTCTTTAAACTTAGGAGCATTAAGTATTAACGCAAGACTCTCAGGTGTTGTTATAAGGATATGAGGGGGTTCTTTGAGCATTCGAACTTTCTCCTGGGGGAGTGTATCACTAGTTCTAACAGCAACTCGTAAAGTTATGTCTTTACTGCACCACCTATTGACGTACCTATTAATATCATTCAAAGGAGCTATCAAATTTTTCCTCATATCATTGTTTAGAGCCCTTAACGGTGAAACATATACAGCGTGCACCTCATCCCTTAGCTTTCCCTCTATAGATTCCCTAACAAGATCATCTATTATTGGTAGAAAAGCAGCTAAAGTTTTACCTGTACCAGTAGGACTTGATATAAGTACATGGTTGCCTTGCTTAATGTAGGGTATAGCCATTCTCTGAGGTAGTGTTAAAGTTTTCAGCTTTTCCTTAACCCAGTTTGCTATGGGTTCAAGTAAGTGCGAGAGCACATAATTATCTTCATGGTCTCTGGCGTAAATAATATTGTTGCTAGGGGCGCTCATGAAGTTAGCTTCAACCTCTTTGCTTAAAACTATGTAAATTCCTCTAGAATATAACCAAGTAAAAAAGGTTACAGCTCGTGAAACCTATATTACGTGTAATTTAGATAGTGTCTCCCTGATGTTCTGGGGTAGAGACATGTAGTCCACTTCTTCAGCTTTAGTTGTATCGTAGTCCCACTCTTTCTCTTCACCATCAGCTGTTTCATAGACATGCTTAGTGGTGAATATAGGTACGACAAACAGCTTTCCATCATTTGTTCGACAGAGCTCCACTACAAACTTCTTATTGTCTTTCTTAACCATGTATACCTTCTCAACAGTTACACGATACATGTTGCATCCCTAATTATTTGCATCTCTCATTATGCACTTATCTTTACGTTTATCTATGTTCGCTTTTTAAGCTGTTAGTAAGGTTTTGAGGGATCTCAAAGAAATGCTTAGTCACCTCGAGTATATAACCAATTGATGGAAGGGCGTTCGGGATTCCTAGGTCAAGTGCTACAGCATTTTTCTCCATGTTTAACTCTATTTTTGACTTAATTTCGTTCTCCACCATCTTTTTCCCAACTTCGTATGCTATAACGAACTTAGCGAACCTTTTTATAGTATCCTCCATAGGTTTTAAAACTAAATATGCCTTCCTCATAAACTGAGCAAATATTGTTCTATCTATGAAGCCAAAGTAGTATAGTGTAAACATATACCTTAGAATTCTTGCAACAAGTTTATCGTCTAGGGATTCGCATAGTTTTGAATCTTCTTTGCAAAGTTCTTCATAACTTGAAGATTTTTGAATTTTGTCTACAATTTTTTCTATGACTATCTCTAAGTTGAATATGTTCTCGAAAATCTCTCTACTAAGATCCTTATCTATCCCCAATCCCCACTTACCAACTATATAAAGAGATACAATATCTTTATCATAGAGATCGGGGGAAGAGCTAGAGCCTCTTATAGGTTCAACATCTAATTCTTCATAGCATCTCTGTAGAACCTCTTTAACCTGCTCCCGCGATGTAATGTTTTCTTTCACTATTCTACTCCATGCATTTACTAACGCGATAACTCTCTTCCTCTTTAGGTTCATATTGCTTACCCACTATGAGTGCAGACGTACTTACCCAGCGTAAATTGTTTTAGGCTAGGTATATAAACACCTACATATAGTAGGTGATTACATGAATTGAGGTTGAATTGATGAATACCATTGATATTGTAATCACATCTGATAGAACGATGATAACTAACCACCACAGCAAAGAGTTTCTTGGTTTTGTAGCAACAGCTCCACCTATAGCCTTGCCCGAATTTCTGTGGATGTATATATGCTGTCCTAAACCTAAGGTAGACGAATTCGGAAGACCTTTGGAAGCGCCCTACGGTTTAAGAAAAATAGAAGCTGCATTACAAAATGCAGGTTTTTCTGCATATATTATAGACCCGGATTATCTAGAGAAATACGTTAATAGCGTCAAGATATTGATGATAGGCCATCATGACTATTTCGCTTTCGGACCCCCTAGCTCTGAATGGTGGTTGTTAACAAAGAAGGAGCCAATCAATAGGCGGAGCTTCATAAAGCTTATGGAAAGTAAAGCCGTTGGAGCTATGAGGAAGAGAGGTGTGAAGATAGTTGTTGGAGGTCCAGCGGCATGGCAATGGTTATGGGAACCGGAGCTCGTAGATAGATGGGGCATCGACTTAATTATCGAAGGAGAAGCAGATAAAGCTATCGTTGATTTAACCCAAAAATTGCTTAACAACGAAACTGTACCTAAGTATGTATCGGTGGGAGCTAAGGAGGTACCTTCAATAGACGAAATACCTTTGATAAAAGCACCGAGTGTAAACGGGCTTATTGAGATAACGCGCGGATGTCCTAGGGGTTGTAAATTCTGTAGTGTGACATTAAGACCCTTACGTCATATACCTATAGATAGGATAATTAAGGAGATAGATATAAATATCTCTTACGGGATAAAGCATATAGTACTACATAGTGAAGATGTTCTATTATATGGTGCTTCAGGCATAGAACCTAACCCTGATGCTGTTCTAAAGCTTCACCTAGAAATTGCCAAGAAGGCGAGAGGTATAGATTCAATGTCATGGGCTCACGCCTCGTTAGCGGCCATCGTATATTCTCAGAGAAAGTATAAGCTTATTACAAATGTTTCAAACATCATATATTCGGATATTGGGCAAAAATATCTTGGAGTAGAGGTAGGTATAGAAACAGGGTCGCCGAGAATGACAAAGATAATTATGCCTGCTAAAGCAGCGCCATTTAAACCAGAAGAATGGCCCAATATTGTAGAAGAGGCTTTCGCTATAATGCATGAACACCGTATAGTACCTGCAGCAACCTTTATACTTGGGTTCCCAGGAGAGGAACCAGACGATGTTTTAAAGACTGTAGAACTTCTAGATAGATTGAAGAACTATAGAAGCATAATAGTCCCAATGATATTCGTACCTATGGGTGCGTTAAAGAGTTCAGAAGGAGGTATAACCGGGCTAAAGTTTTCTGTTGAACACGCCGAGGCTATGAGGGTAGCTTTCTGGCACACAATTAAGTGGGCTGAAGATATAATGAATAACTTTTACCTAAATAAAAGAATCTATGCACCTTTAAGGCTTCTTCTAAAAGCTTTTATGTGGTACGCTAAGCAGAAGGTATCTAAAGTAGAAAAAACGATGCTACCGCGATTAGAAACAAGAGAGCTTTCATTGTTATCGTTGGAGAGTAAAGACACATCTGTATTTTCTTGTATGGAGTAGCAAAGGTTACGCTTACTGTATAAACTGTATAACAGCTTATATGGTTCACAGCTAATAACCTCTAGAGGTATTGTAAAGATAGTTAATAGTGATTAGGGTGAGCACTCCAATACGGTCAAGGGTATTGCTGAGCTTAGCCATAATGAGGGAACTTCACAACAAAGTTAACCATTATAGGGCTATGATAAATAGAAACATAAAGCAGTATACTGAATATAAAGAGAAAATACATAAAATAACACCAGAGAAAATAGCTGATGTAGATAAAGAGATAGAGGTGTTAAAGGTTATAGACAGCCGTTTGAATAATGTATCAATGTTCTTGGAAAGTATTATATTAAGGTTTGAGACACTTGTTTTAGCAGGTAATAGTGTTGTAGCGGCCCTAGCTGTGAAGGATATTGTTAAAATTCTTCGCCAGTATATGAAGGGGGTACCTCCTGTACTTGTTGTTCTCGTTGATAAACTAGATGAAGTATCTAAGAGTTTAATGCAGGAGCTTAAGGTCAACTACGATGTAAAAGCTATTGTTTCACAATCTTCTTCGGAGGTGTCAAAGATCATTGATGAAGCTAAAAAAGTAGCGGGGTTAACGTAATCATGTTTACTTATCACTAACACCTTTTACGTATAAGAAAAGTCTTGCCGTTCTCATTGGTAGAGAAACTTCTATGACTTGAATTGGTTTCCATCCAGGTATCTCGAAATCTAAGGTAATAATTCTTGTTCCTTCTATTAACTCGCTTTCAAGTTTCGGCTTAAGCGCCTTATTAACAGAAGTTAGTAGATACATGTATACAATAGTAGCATCTTCCAACGACACATTGAAAAAGTCTTCGTTTATAAATGTTATCTTATCCTGGACATTTTCCACTTTAGCATTTTCCCTAGCTTTCTCAATTAGTGATGGGTTAAGTTCTACGCAAACACCTTTTTTTGCACCCTCCTTAACCGCTTTTATAACAACCCTGCCATCGCCACACCCAAGGTCATAAAACACATCGTAATCTTTTATGTTTGCCAACCTCATTACTATTTCAAGGAGCTCTTCCCTTGTAGGTACCCATGGAACCTTGATCCCACTATAAGTGTTCCATGTCAATCTCGTACACCATATAATCAGAGAATTCTAGGTCGGTACCAGCTTATTAACCTTATTGTATATGCTAAAAATAATTTTAGGTTTATGATTAATGGCATGCGACGTTGTCATTAGTTTGCTACTAGTACTTAAGTACGTAAATGGTTTTAGGCTTTAAACCAGATTTGTCAATGATAAGAGTATTTGTGTCAAGAACTACCTTATTCCATGTAGAAGGGGCGAGATTTAAGAAATCACCAACAGGCTTCAAAGGTAGTTCAAGCCCTTGAACCCAGTAATGCATAGGTATAACAATCGTAGGGCTCAACACCTCTATTGTATTCCAGGCTTCTCTAGCATCAATGGTAAACACACCACCAACTGGGGTTAGGAGTACATCTATAGGTTTAAGCTTAGAACCTACATTTTGATCAATAGCATGTCCTAGATCACCTAGGTGAACAATACTTACCTCGTCTACAATAACCTTGTATACAACGTTTTTACCTCTTCTCTTACCCCGTTCTCTATCATGGTATGTTTCTACGCCTACGATTTTAATATCATCGATTATAGCTTCACCTGTACTCATAGAAAGAATCTTCGCATTAGGTTTAGCGACATTAGCATAAGCGTTATGGTCAAAGTGTTCATGTGTTATTAGAACTACGTCTGCTGATACCTGTGGTGGCTTTAACCCAAGGCTACGCCCATCATGTGGATCGATAACAACTACCTTACCTTTAGATGATACTATCTCGAAGCATGCATGACCATGCCATCTAATAACAGGCATTTTAAATATCACCTACTATCTTTAAAATAACGTTTAGTAACACTAAAGTTTTTATGCTTTCCAAATTTTTTATCATAAGGTGTTCAACGAACTTAAGTAGTCTTTTAGTAAAGCATAATAAGCGTTAATTTAAAGTTAATAGTGGGGTGACGACTTATGGTTGCATCGACCTCAGATAATGGGCAACCTAAAGATGATGTTGGTGGAGTGAGGCAGCAAGAAAAGAAATTCACCAAGCAAGTTGTTTACGATAATGAAGCTAAGATAAGGCAAGCGTTGATGGTTTTAACTAGGATTATGAATGACCCATCTATACCTAGAAATATTAGGAGAGCGGCTATGTTTGCTATAAGAGCTTTAAACGAGAAAGGGTTGTCACCTGGTGTAAAGGCTGCTAATGCTATAGGGATCCTCGATGAAGTTAGCCAGGATCCGAACATGCCATTGCATGCTAGGACTCTTCTATGGTCAGCTATATCTATTCTCGAAACAGTAAAAGATTAACTAAGCAAACTAGGTCAAAAGTGATAAAATGATCTATGTATACAGGGTAAGAGGTCCTTATGCTACTGCGTTAGCTAAGATTGTCCTTGATTCAGGTCATGGTTTATCAGATCTCTCTGATAAACTTGCGCAGAGATTTTCGTTGCATCCTAGAAAGGAGGAACCACCTCATGCAACCATAAAGGTGAGCGATGATGATCCCAACATCCTGGTTATAGTAGGCGTACAAGAAGCTGTGATGAATTTACTAAATACGTTTGTCAACAAGATACCTTTCATTAGTTATGAATACAATAAATATGGTCCTTATACTAGCATAGTAGTTAAAATTAAAGGGATCGAGGATGGGTACTGTGTAGCTGAGTTTAACGATCATACTGTTATTATTCATGGCTACCCAAGGTGCATAGAAGGATCCAAGAGTATAGTTCATATAGTTAAACCTGCTATGAAACCTAATAGAACAACGATAGTATACCCAGGTATAGCCATAATCAAAGATACCGTAGTTTTGCTAGACGATGGTATGGGTAAGGTTATGTTTAGCGAACATATAAGAGATTTAGAGAGGAAATCGATGCTAAGATCTCTTTCAGCTAATATTGCAAGACAAGGCTTCAGCATCAGATGGCGAAGCTCAGCAAGAGCTGCCACACTCGAAAAAATAGCTAAAGACCTAGAAGAAGCTATAAACGATATAGAGAAGCTTAAGCTCGGTAGTTACGATGTGGGCGACGTTATTGTGGAGGGAGAATCCATAGCCTTTGTGAATTTAACAAGGGTGTCAAAAGAATACTTAGACAACATAAGGAATAGTGTAACTCCTACTATGCTTGGGCATCATTTTATGAGAACATGCGGTAAATTAACGGAGCTAGCAGATTTGGTTGATAAGATGTCAAAGTATATTGATAGAGATCTATTCTATAAATCATTAAAATATGCTCTAGCAGATAGCATGCTTGGTAAGCATGTAACAATAATTCATAGGAAAGCTACAAACGAGAAAATTGAGATAGGATCTATAGAGGTTGTAGATGTAGTGGATGACAAGCATTTAGGTAAGATTATTGTTGGTAAAAGAGTCATCAAGAGTGAGGGAGTATACGATGGTTTAGGGGTTCCTAAGGAACGTGGAGATATGGCATTCACTTTAATCCCTATAGATACATGGTTTATAATCCATAGATATGTTAGGACCTCTGGTGAGGAAAAGGGTATATACATCAACATTAATACCCCTCCTGAAATTTGTTCAGAGAATAGAATTATTTCATACTTAGATGTCTACGTAGACCTAGTGTATGTGAATAATAGGTTAGAAGTAATAGATAAAGATGAACTAGATAAAGCAATTGAAAGTAAAATTTTAAGCAGAGATTTTATTGATGCAACTGAGAAGACTATAAACTACGTAAAGGAGAACATCGAGTACCTATCCTCACTAGCTAGGTTGATTACTTCTCGTAGCGCTATATGACTCAATAGCATTATTTCTCTGGTTTTTGTTGTAAATTTGTCTCCCTTAAATGCCTAAGAATTGATATTTCAGCTATTTCTGCAGCCTCGTATAAGGATACCATAGCTTCATGAGATATTGCTAATATACCTGTTACATCTATACATTTTGTAGCAGCCATTAATATCTCTTGCGTAAGTTCTTCTCGTTGAAGTAAGACTTTAAGTGCTTGGTTAATATTACGGGCTGCAAGCGAGTTAATAGCCTTAGACACGTAAGACGATACCTTGGAGAACATTTCCTTAAGCATTTCTTTGCATTCATTACGTTTAATCACATTTATGCCTGTTTTGAGGAATGTGTTAGAAACTCTATCTAGGGTATCTCCTATATGCTCTAAGCTTTTAATAATAGTAGTAAACTCTAGAGCTGATGCAGGATCTCTAAACGCTGTTCTCTTTATTGTTCTCATCCCTAAAAAGTGGAACCTATCGAGATCGTCATCGAGCTTTATCAGCTCTTTGAGTTTATCATGGTTTCCCGACTCAAAGTATTCGATCAACATATCAAACATTGAGGATATGGTAGTTTTCATAGAATTTATAATATCGTTTAAATCGGTGTTGAGTTCGTCAACTGAAATCTTTATCTTGAATATATCTCCGTTCATAGCTATTGTGCCAGGCAACCTCATGACAACTTTATAGAATACGTCCCTAGCAACATAACGGGGAACATCTAACGTTATAATGTCATAGCCTTCAATGTAGCTCGCTATAATCAGTCTTTCGAGCTGCTCAATATCGTCATGCTTTAAAGCTATTGTGTTTGTAATTTTGGTTTGTGTAACGCCGGAAGTTAGAGGTCTGACAAGTACATATCCGGGGCCTAACGTGACTTCCACAGATGAACCAATATCAACATTAAGGTGTGATAACCATTCCTTAGGTATTGTTATGCCAATGCTTCTCTCGCCTACGCGTATAATCTTGCGTATATTTACTTGCTGGCTCATAGCGTCACACTCATTATTTGATAGATTTAGGGTGTTACGAGTCTACCGATTATAACAAAGTTAAACCAGGTATATATATCTTTCACTTTTGTTGTACAAATAACTTTCTATTCTATAGGTACAGAAAAATATTAGGATCAATATTTTTATACTCCTACTTAATGGTATTGAATCAGCTAGGCGATTTAAATGAAAATAGTAGTTGTTGTTATAGATGGTGCAGCTGATGGTATTACATATAGACCAACATCATTTGAGCTAGCAAAGACTCCTGGATTAGATATCCTGGCTAAGAATGCTGTAGCAGGATGTTTTTATCCTATCGATGATAAAACACCTCCTGAAAGCGACGCAGCGGTATTCTCTATCTTAGGCTATAATCCTGAGGAAATAAGCGTTGGGAGAGGTATTTTAGAAGCATTAGGAGTAGGGTTAAGGATTAAAGAAGGTTGTGAAATAGCTTTTAGAGCAAATTTTGCTACAGTAGATCCCAAATCAATGAAGATCATAGACAGAAGGGTTGGTAGAAGTCTATCAACAGAAGAAGCCGGGGAACTAGCTAAAGCAATTGATGGAGTAGAACTTGGTGCATATGGTGGGTACGCAAAAGTTGTAGCAACAATAGGTCATAGAGCAGTAGTTGTAATTGGAAGTCGAGAAAGAAAATTAAGTGCTAATGTTACGAACACCGATCCCGCATACGAACGTAAAGGTAAATTATCTGTTGCTGTGAAGAGCTATACCCCTTATATATCGATGTGTAAACCCTTGGATGATTCAGAAGAAGCTAAGGTTACTTGTGAACTTGTTAATGAATTTATTCATAAAGTTGTAGAGGTACTTGATAGTCACAGGATAAACATAGAAAGAGATGGGAGGGGGCTTCCTAAAGCCAATGCGGTCCTCCTCAGAGATGCAGAAGACAGAATACCGTCTATAACTCCTATACGAAATCTCTATGCTAGATCTTTTGGTATAGTTGCCGAAATGCCTGTTGAAATAGGTATAGGTGCGCTTCTAGGGATGGATGTTGCCAAGGTTTCTCTACAAGGTAGTAAGAATATACTATATAGAGAAAGAGTCGAGGCAACACTAAGACTTCTTGAAAAAAACGATGTTGTATACGTTCATCTTAAAGGACCCGATGAACCTGGGCATGATGGAAATAAATTAAGTAAAGTTGAAGCTATTGAAACCATAGACGAGCTATATATTCAACCTCTAATTAAATCGGTGGACCTAGAGAGCACAGCTATAATTGTAACATCGGATCATTGCACACCACCTGAGCTAAAAGCACATTCAAGTGATGCTGTACCTATAATGGTATCGTATAAACGCCTCAAGCAATTAGATAATATAGTAAGGTTTACTGAACCTGAATGTTGTTCGAAGGGTTCTCTTGGAATTATATCTAAAGGTTATTTAGTGCTAAGTAAAGTATTTAGCTTACTTAAGTAAAGTAATCTTTACTTAGATGATGTTTGCACCTCCTAACTGAAGATATGATGATCGGTGAGAGTACTGATTAGATAAATAAATCAATTCAATTTTAGGGTGGTGCTGTGTCTAGATACGTAGTGGGTGTTGATATAGGTGCTACATGGATTAGAGCAGCGCTCGCATCAGCCGATGGACGTATTATGCGGAAAACAGTTCTGTTGACACCTAGGGAGGGGGATAAATACACTATAGCTAACTTAATTCTAGAGGTGATCAAAAAAGAATATAGAGAATACATCGACGACATTGAATCAATAGGCATAGGTGTAGCAGGTCCCTTGGATCTAGCCAGAGGCAGAGTTATTGGGGCTCCAAACGTACCTATACGCACTTTCGAATTAGGGGCCCCTCTCATCGATGCACTAAGGAAACCCACAATAATTGCAAATGACTGCGTTGCAGCTGTTTGGGGGGAGAAACTCTTTGGACTAGGACGAGGCAAAAACAATATTGTCTATATAACGTTAAGCACAGGCATAGGTGGAGGTATAATAGTAAACGACCTCCTCCTTCTAGGTAAGATGGGCAACGCACACGAAATAGGACATATGATAGTAGATGTAAGAGGAAGAATGATATGCGGTTGTGGTGGTAGAGGTCATTGGGAAGCATACGCAAGTGGCGCTAATATACCAAAGTTTGCATCAAAACTTTTAGAGGAATGGACTCTAACTGAAGAAGAGAAAAAATCGATCATATTTCAGTTATACTGTGAAAATAAACTGACATCAGAACAAATATATAAAGAAGCCGAAAATGGAGATCTATTAGCACTTAAAATAGTAGAAGAAATCAACAAGTACAATATTGCAGGGTTCGAGAATGTAATAAACATTTTTGACCCAGAGATAATATCGGTAGGTGGCGCTATTGCCCTAAAGAACAAACGAGAACTTGTTCTCAATCCGATAATAAAAGGTATTGAAGAGTCTAAAGGCGTAGTAACATTAAAGCCTATTATAGAAATAACCCCTCTAGGAGATGACATAGTATTATTAGGAGCTATAGCTTTAGCATTGAACGCTCCTAAAAACTTATTGTCAATGCTTAAGTATCTTGAAAACTTGTAAATTATCCTTATTTACTTTGAAATTCGTAATAGTGATAGGTATACCATGTTATGAAGGTTAAAGTTATTGAAGTAGATCCTAAGTTTAACTTGTACATACTTTTTTATCCATCATTTATTCTGCCTATGGTTGAGGTTCAAGAAAATAAAGTCATTAAATTATGGGGCATATGCAAAGAGCTTGTAGTAAGTAAGAAGGAATCTGAGCTTGTTGTTAAACACGAAGATAAAATGTGTTTAGATTATGCTGATGAGATCTTGGGTCTCTGGTCTATACCTGCTAAACTTGGTATAATTGAAAAGAAGTATAGGGAATTCGTAGAAGTGTTAATGACAGAGTACAGCTGGTTCGGTATAGCTACATCATCTTTAGACGACATAGAGATATTTTCATCGATATTCATGTCTCAGAATACAGATTTTCATATAAATGTTGTTAAATGGATTCGGAACATTATGGAAAAATACGGGTCCGTCGAAGCTATTGGTAGTTTGAAAACTTTAAATATAGTTAAGAATGTTAGTAGTAGTTATCAAGTAATAAACTTTGTTCATGCATTGAAAGAGTATTTAAAGTATAGGGAGCTTATATTGAAGAAGAATCCCGAGGAAGTAATTTTGTACATGCAAAAAATAAAGGGTGTAGGTCCTAAGGTTTCGCATGCATACTTGGTATTTGTAAGAAAATTGACCATATATGCACCAATAGATAGAAACTTCATTTCTTTTCTAAGAAAATTCGAAGCAACATTTAACCTCATAGCCAATGTGCCTAAAAAACACTACTGCATCAATTACTCCTGCGGAGTTTGTCCTATAAATACAAATTGCACGTATTATAGGGTAAGGAATGCTTTCAATGCTTTTACAGCCTGGATTCAATCAATTGCCTATGTGCATAACAAGATTATGTGTAAACATAAATTTTGTAACAAGTGTTTTCTCAAGAAATTATGTAGGGCTTATACTAGTTAAGCTAAGCTGTGTAGCAGAAATAAGGCGAGATATATGAGACCTTTAACCATCGTTTTAGCTGAAGCAGGTCTAGAGCTTGTGCCCAGGGAAATAGAGAATCACCCAGTAGTAGCTAAGAATGCTCAAAAAAAGGGTAAAAAACCCTCAGAGACATTGCTAGATATATCACTACATTATAGTGCCATGAAAAAGCTCAGTAAATGGTATAAAAGGGGTAGACCTGATATAGTTCACATATCGTTGCTGAACGCATTATCAAGCCCCCTTAATATTGCTGGTTTGCTAAGAGTTTATGTTCATACAATTGATGATAGGATCATCAACATAGATCCTGGTACACGCTTACCACGAAATTATAACAGGTTTATTGGTTTGATTGAACAGCTTTTAGTATTAGGTAGAGCTCCCCCCAGTAGCGAAAAACCTTTGCTATGGATTGAAATGGAAACTCTAAAAGATTTTGTAGATATGATGAACTTTGACAGGATTATACTAATGAATGAACATGGAGTTAAGAAAACAGTTAAAATTCTTGGTGAAGAACTTGCTAAACTTATGAGTAATGATAAAAGTGTTTGCGTAATAATTGGAGCTTTCCAGCACGGTGATTTCGAAGAAACAACATTGTCATTAGTGCACGAACGTATATCTATATTTGATAAACCTCTAGATTCGTGGATTGTTGTTTCTCGCGTTATAGAAGGTGTTGAAAATGCGTTGAGATTATGCTAACAGTAGTTAATTAAGCAAAATAATTCATAAATTTTTAAATCTAAAAAATTAAACCGCTTTTAAGCATTGAGTAGGGCGATTATGTTTATGAGTAAGGATACGATAATGCAATGCCTAAACAAAGCTTCTGCATTCTTAGAATTAATCTCGACATGTAATGATTGTGCCGAGTTCTTCATTGATTACAATCCTTTAAGATATCCCTACATATCTTTGCTGATTATGCTAATAAAATGCGATAACATTATAGAAAACTGCTATAACCACTTGTTTGATGGAGTAATAGAGGCTACAATTGATATAAGCTCTGTTCTATATGGGGTAACTAACTTAGAAAAAGATTTTGTTAATTTCAGAATTAAATGTGATGAAGGATGGCTTGAATATGGTTATGTCCCGGCAAGGTCAATGCACTTGCTTCCCTATGTTGTAAAAGGATTTACTGTAACATATTCTGGAAGAAGATTTGTTATAGAATCTATGGATACAAACTTTATAAATAAATTGCATAAATTTGTAGATGCATTGGTGAAAAAAGCAAGCACTATTATTGACCAGGAGGGATTAATGTAGTTCTGATTACTCCATGTAAGACTATTATATCTCAGCTGTGCTTGCATCAGTTAGGTGAATGATAAGATGGCGAAGAGCGGCATCATTGGTTGGGGGGTATATATACCTGTTTTCAGGATTAAGGCCATGGATATCGCGTTATTTTGGGGGTTTGATAAAGCGTACGTAGATGGTATATGGATTGAGGAAAAAGCTGTAGCTAATTCAGATGAAGACAGCGTTACAATAGGATATAAGGCAGCCTCCTATGCAATTAAAAGAGCCGGTATAAACCCTAGCCAAATAGATGCTGTATACCTTGGGACAGAGAGCAAACCTTATGCTGTAAAACCTGGTGCTACAATTATAGCTGAAGCTCTCGGCATAAAACCAGCTCACCTTGTGGCAGATCTAGAATTTGCCTGTAGAGCTGCTACTGAAGCAATTAGGATAGGAGTTTCATTAGTTGAAAGTGGTTACGCAAGGTATGTTCTAACCATAGGTGCTGATACGGCTCAAGCGAGCCCCGGCGATGTTCTAGAACTTACTGTTAGTAGTGGTGGAGCAGCATACGTCGTAGGACCTGCAAATGAAGCAGCGGCAGTATTTGAGGGTATGGTAACATATTCAACGGACACAACGGATTTCTGGCGAAGAGATGGAGCTCCTTATCCAAGGCATGGTGAGGGTTTTACAGGGGAACCAGCTTATTTTCACCATATAGTTTCAGCAGTCAATATGCTCATGGAGAAACTAGGGTTAAAGTCATCCGATTTTGATTATGCTGTATTTCATCAACCAAATGGAAGATTTCCGCTAAGGGTTGCATCTATGCTTAGCATCCCTAAGGAAAAAGTTTTACCAAGCATCGTAACGCCTTGGATTGGTAATACCTACAACGCTTCAATGCTTATAGGATTAGCAAAAGTACTTGAACAGGCAAAACCAGGACAAAGAATACTAGCAGCTTCTTTTGGTAGTGGTGCAGGTAGCGATGCCTTTAGTCTCATAGTTACGGATAGAATTGATGAGGTTATCAATAAAGCGTATAAAACTGAGTGGTTTCTAAGGAATAAGAAGTATATAGGTTACCACGAGTATGTTAAGATGAGGAACAAATTAATAATGTATAAACTCTAGGTCCTCATTTATACAACACCTTTTAGCAATCATAATTTTCGAAACAAAGACCTAATCTTTTAGCTAGAGCACAAATATTATGCAAACCCACCAACGCTTTGCCTCCACCTTTAGCCCTAATAATAGCTATCTTTCCGAGTACAATTACCTCAGCTTTCTCACATTTACCATTTGATGTTGATGTCATAAAATGAATGCCCCGTGAACTTAAGTAGCATTATTACGATTTATTAGGAGAACTAAATTATACTCTGGGAAATCTTATTACAAATTTAAATTTCAAACCTCATCTTCAGACTCTGCAAAAGATTCTTCAAATACCTCACTATCTTCCTCTAACTCTTCTCCCCAAGATGTTGAGTAAAGCCTTATACCGCTTTTCTCAAGTATTCTAAGAGCTTCACCTAAAGGCAACCCAGTTCTTCTTAGCCTAGCCGCCATTGACCCCCACCTTGCTCTAAATTTCGAAGGTACTAAAGGTCTAACTCTTTTAGCTGTTTTTCTAGGCACGTAGTTCTGCTCCATACCTGGAACCCCGAAGGCTCCATCAGGTAATTCTATTATTTCATCTTTTTCAATGAGCTTTACTAGTATTTTCCTAAGCCGATCTTCTCCTGCAATGCCACTAAACTTCTCCCTAAGCTCTCTCCATGTTAAAGGCTTCTTAGCACTAGCTATAGTCTCTTTAACTAATTTCTCAAGCTCTTCCTCTGATGGAGCTTTATATACCTCTATATCTTCATCTTCATAAAGCTTCTTAAACTCAAACTCCATAGTTCCACCTGCGTACCCTATAATATATAAGCATAAAGCTTTATAAACTTTGTTATCATGAAAGAAAATAGCGCCTAAATATTTTTCTGAATATTTTTATGTTTCGATATAGCTAACTTATATAATATCACCAATACATAATAACCTATGGATGATTATGGTTGATACCGTTAAGTTAATAGTAGCTGGTTCAAGACCTGAAGATATCATTAGATGTACTTTAATAGCTACAAAAGCCAGGAAATACATTAAACGTTATACGAATGTACAAATACTGTTCATGCCAAATATAAATGGGTTTAGCGGAATTGTTGTCGAAGATGAAGCATTTGTTGAATGTAACGATGAAGAAGAATCCATAGAGCAGATAATCTATGGAATAACAAGGCTTATTTCGAAGAAAAAGTTTATGGACTTGGCTGTAGCTGCTGCTTACGCTTCTGATACTTAACAATGCAATGAGATTCGGTAAAGTAGGATTATAATACCGATCTTAAAAGGCTAATTATAGCAAGATATATATACTCAGTTAAGTTAATAATCAATATCTGATATTGTGTATTACAGTATTTCGGTAGAATATAAATGTATTTACAAGGGTGTGAAAATGGTTGAACAGGAACATGGAGAAATTGATTATGCCGAGCTGGTTATAGAGGTTCTCTCAAGCCTTAAAAGGTTTATGAAATTCAAGGAGTTAGAATCTCTGTTAGGGATATCTATACCAACGCTTTGGAGGTATATACATGGAGATATTAGGCCAAGTCAAGAACGAGCTAAGAATATGTTGCTTAAACTATTAGGTGACGACGTTATTGAATTAATGCTTTCTAGAGTTTTGAAAGTAGCAGAAGGTGACATTGTTAGCCTTTATCCTATCGTGTACAATGTGGATATTTTAACATTTGCTTCGGTAGATGCAATGATATGGGGTAAGGATAAGGGGTTTACAGCTATAGTAACGGTTGAAGTTGACGGTATACCGTTAGCTACGATGATAGCTAAAAGGCTAGGTGTTAAACTTATTGTGGTTAAGAAGAGGAAGGAGGTTGGATTCAGTAAATTTATAGAACTCAGCTATATTACCTCAATGCCTCCAGAAGTTGTAACATTATATCTTCCTGAAGGTACTATAGAATATGGTGATAGAGTCCTAATAGTTGACGACCTTGTTAGAAGTGGTAGAACAACATCAGCATTATGTGAGTTAATAAAGAAGAGTGGAGCTAAATCGCATGGATACTATGCACTTATAGGAATAGGTGATTCTTGGAGAAAATCTGTTGAACAATGTGTAGATAACAACTATAGGATTCTCTATACTATAAAACCTTTTTCGATGGGTATAGGGTTTTAACTTGATGGAGTATGTGGTAGATTTAGTAATTATAGGTAATGTGAACGCCTCTAAGTGTATAAAACTTACGTATATTTTAAGCGAACTCAAGGCAGATTTTTACATATTTTGTGGAGGTTTGGGTGAATGTCTAGATAGTCTAGACTTTGTGGAAAAAGGTTTTGGTGTACCCAGTATTCATGATGATGACTACATTATAAAAGTGTTGAAGGAGCGAAATTTATTTATCAGCGGTAGATGGGCTAAGATAAACAACGTATGTGTAGCAGGTGTAGATGCAAAAAACCCAGTACTATCGATAAATAGAATATCATCTGGTACCATTCCTCAAGAATGCTCCTTATATGTAATAGTGTTAACATACCCTTTATCTATATCAAAATGCTCAAAGGTGAACTTCGGGAATAAGGAATACTCAATAGGATTGCCCAAAGACTTATCGGTAAAAATTACTGAACTAATAAATACGGTAGGGCTCATCATAGCATGTCAAGAGAATTCCGCGGAATTATGTCTAGATCACATAGGTAGTAGTGCGCTATACTTATCTATACCTAAAACAATATCAATAGTTAGAGTTAAGCTAGATGTTCAAAATCGCAACATAGCCAGCATAAATGTGTTAGGTTGATATTTTAGAGCCTTATCCCGGTAATAATAAAAATATTTAAAGTAAATACTTTTTTGTACTTGAATACTAACTACTTATACTGCGCCTAACAAGAGGGCACATATATATGAGCAGGAGCATGGGAGATACAGTAAATTATGTTAGAATAAGACCTGTAACAAAAGCCGATCTTGATAATGTTATAGCTATAAACATTGAATGCCTTCCTGAACATTATCCATACTCTTTCTGGCTTGATCATCTCGAAAAATGGGGGAATGTGTTCTACGTGGCAGAAGTTGATGGAGAAGTAGTTGGATATGTACTTTCAAGGATTGAAGAAAGTAGTAGTAGATGCCATGGAAGAACATCTAAAATAGGACATATAGTTAGCGTGGCTGTTAAAGAAGAGTACAGAGCAAGAGGTATAGCAACAGCCTTGTTGTCGGCTGTTCTCTCGGTCTTTCAAACGATGCACAATATTGAGGAGGTTCAATTAGAGGTTAGAGTTAGTAACTACAAAGCCATCAGGCTCTATGAAAAACTTGGATTTATAAAAGCTGAAAGAATTGAAGGTTACTATTTAGATGGCGAAGACTCTTACCTTATGGTTAAAAACCTTTCGCGGGAACCATGTAACATTAAAGCTATTGAATAGCACATAGAAGGTTTATCAACTATGTACAAGAAAGCTACGGTATTCTTTTGCGGGGATATCCATATAGAGAAGTTCTCGTCTGTAATGATAAAGAAGAACGAGGTCGCAATAAAAACCTCCTACACATACTTCTCCACAGCCGATATAGCCTTTAACTCATGCAATTTAGTCGCTAAGGATCACAAAACGCTGGGCTCTATATCTGTTGGTAAGATTGTAGATGTTGGTACTGAAGTTAAAGATTTGAATGAAGGCTCTAAAGCTATAGCTTTTGTAGTACAATCACCTCAATATATATATTCACTAGGAGGAGCACAAGATGTTATTGTTGTGGAACATAACTATGTTAAAGCAGTAAAACTTACAGAATATAATGATGAAGAACTCCTCTTATTAGCTGCTTTGTCCATAGACAAGGAAGCTATTGACTACCTCAAGGGTAAGGATGTGCTACTGGTGGGGAACGATATAGCAATTCTAACCTTTGCCTATTATGCCCAAAAATATTCGTGCAAACTAGGTGTAATCTCAAAGTATACGATCAACATATCAGATGTTGTAAAAGGTGATCATGTATCGCTTTACGATAACAGCAAATCTTTCGATACAATAGTTATCGCCTCGTCTGATCCTGTAGTGGTATGCTCTAGTTTGAGGAATTTCGTAAAAGAAAAAGGATCCAAGGTAATTTTGTATCCCCATATGCACAACTTATTAAGGGGTAGGTGTATTAAGAATAACGAAATATCGATTAAAATTGCAAATCTTGGTAATATCGAGGTAGGAATAGAGGTATTTAAAGCCTATAGAGATAATTTGTTGAATCAGGTAAAGATAGTTGAATTAGAGCACTTACCAAAGCAGGTTGCTGAACCCTTAATCGTTAAACATTGTTAGATACCTAAATCTGTTATCTAGATATTTCACGTTGAACCCCATGTCTACTACGTCCATCCAAGGAGGTTCTTCACCCCAACCCTTAACTACATAACCTAATCTCTCGGTGTTTAAATTAACAAGTCTTATGAATTGAGATAACGTACATTTCCCAATAGTGCATTCAACTATTAATTTAGATAGCTCTCTGTTTCCTTGAGCTATAATAGCCTGTGCAAACCCCCATTTAGGATCCATTAAATCTAGTGAGATAAACCTGTAATTCTTAGCTAAGTCTTCATACTGCTTAATTTTACCACTGTTTTCTAAAACATAGCTTGGAGGTAAATACTGGTATGGAGTCCATGGTTTTGGCACCAGCACATTCAATGATATTTCTAGGAATTCCCTCTTCTTAACATACGTTTTTATCCGCTCAAGAAACTTCTTCAGAGACTCTATTTCCTCTTTTGCGCTAAGCTTAGGAAAACCCGTTATGAGATAAAGCTTGACGTGGTTATAACCAATTTTGTACGCATCTAAGACCACATCTACAATTCTATCAATTTCTAGACATTTTCCTATGCGGCAGCCATATCTTTCTACAAGCGTTTCGGGAGCTATGGTTAAGGTTTTTTGTCCAAGTTCAATCATTGTTTCAAGCCTTCTACTCGTAATATGTTCTACTCTAAGCGATGGAATACTAGCTTGGATACCATTGCGTAGCAATTTATCTAGTAGGTGGTCAGCGTAAGGAATGCTATAAAGTGAGAGACTATATATGACGACCCTCCTTGCTATAGAAGTTAAGTTTAAGCCCTTATCGATTATCCTCCAAATTGCATCACTTGATCTAAACCTAAAAGGATACATTATATGAGACTCCATACAGAAAGGACATAGATATGGACACCCCCTAGAAAGTTCAACCCGCAAACCATATCCAAATATAGGTTCTTCATCTAATGAGCAAGCCTGCTTGATCGGATGAAATGCACCGTCCAGATCATCAACAATGCTTCTCCTGATCCTTGTACTTGTTAATGAAGGTATCCACATACATTTTATATTCTCTAAAAGTCTTAGAGGATTTTCATCTTGAGCCGAATAAATAATATCTAGGAGTACTTCATCAACCTCGCCTATGGCGACAGCGTCTGCTATGCTACTTAATGGTAAGGGATTAGCAGAAGGTGCAAGACCTCCTATAACTATTAGCGGTTTAGAGCGATTTCTTTGTTGTGGTAGCAATTTTAACGAGTTAAATATATGTGCAATATTTATATAATCAAGCTCAAAAGAAGCTGATACAAGAATTAAGTCAAGGTGTCTTAAATTAATATCGTGGTCAAGAGCTTCAACAACATCTTCATCGGTGTTATAGACAAACCTGTATGCTATAGCATCTTCTAATTCATTTATGTATTCATAGAAAAGATGCATAGTTAAAGAACTACAGGCAGCTACGTAAGGTAGTGGTATAAGTATACCTATCTTGATATCCTTAGGTCTACCTCTTTTCGTAACTTTGTTCAATTCTTTTCTTGGTTTAAATATCTCTATACTCATAGGATACCTATCACTAACATTACAAAGCAAGACTTATGTATTACCATGAAGAATTAGATCAGTATATGATCTACGTTTCTATTATTATAAGAATATTATGTAACATTCTTAGTTGTAACAACCTTCTTTAGTACTTCAACAACAGAGTCAAGGCATTCTGATACAATATTAGAGTGCTTCTTCTTAATATGATCTTCTACAACCTGCAAAGGTAACTCTTCATTGCATAAAGCGCAGACTGCGATAGATCCATTAACTTTCTTGGCAATAGGTTTGATTTTGATAATGACAGGTATAGTATATTTCATAAGTACTTTTGCTCGGTCACTAGACCCTGTTTTTTCCATAATTCTTTGTACATATCCCCTAATCTGATGTTTGCTAAGCCCGTACTTATTGGCTATTGTACTAGGGCTTGTACTATCAACAAAGTAATCGTACAATGCTCTTAGAACCTCTTTTTTATCAGCTAACACCTTAAGGATTAAATACTCTAGGACAGCAGTAGCACTATTTTTCAAGGCACTCCCTATACTTCTATAATTTTCATAAAAATATTTAAACTGTGAAGCGTAACTAGCTTATAAGCATTAATGAAATTATTCCCGCCGACGATACAACGAGGATATTGTAGGATACACATCAAGCAATAAATATATGGGTTTTTAATAAACATTGCTTTAGTATTACTGTCAATCATATTTACAATAGGCAAACTCTGTAATATATCATGGCACAGCAAGAATCTACAGAGAATTTCAATCGCGGGCTACTCGTGACTCATACCTATAAGACATATATGTATACCTATAGCATTTATATTTTGAGTTTGAATCCTTAAATCAAAATGTTTTCGGTGGTGAATAAATGAAAAGTGGTTATAGAGCATTTGAATTAGAAATTCCCCTCACAAAGGTTATTTCAATAAAGATAGATGCTGAAATGTTAAAAGAAACAGACTTTATTTATCGAAAAAGAGGATTCAAAAGTAGATCAGAATTTATTAGGGAAGCTATAGTTGTATACCTTGAAATTCTAAAGAAATACGATAGAGATGAAGCGAAAAAAATATTATCATCAATACTTAGCTCGAGCGAAATACCAAAAAAGAGATAAGCTTTAACTTATCAAAGATGTATTAGGCGCTATCCATAGCAAACATGCGGGGGTGCCCGAGCTAGGTCAAAGGGGTCGGGCTCAGGACCCGATGGTGAAGGCCTGCGTGGGTTCAAATCCCACCCCCCGCACCAGTAAAACAAATATCTACGCTTTCAAGCTACTTTAGACAAGTGTATTATATAACTTAGTAAAGATACTTCAGTAAATTGAAGAATTATTGTACTTTGCTCTATCTCGATATCTCTCTCCATAGTATACCTAGTTCATCGGCATAGCTGTATACTTCCTCTAGCTCATTTATGTGGACCCTTCTTGCAATATCTCTGAATTGGTAGGCTTTATACTCAGGTCTATATTGATCCATTATGTTTACCAAGACCTTATCCTTTGGGAGGTTTTCTGCAATCCATTTAAGTACTGGTTTTGAGCAACAATAGACGTGGTTTGGCAGAACTAGGTGTCGTATAATCATATCACCCCATTGAATTGCGATCTTATGATTTCTACCTACAGTTTCTATGTATTTAGGTGCGGAGGATAGCCTTGAAGCGCAGTCATCATTACCGTATTTGAAGTCCGGTAACCATATATCTATGACGTAGATGAGGATGTCCATGGACTCTTTGCTCATATAGAAGTTGCTATTCCAAAGTTGTGCAATATTTAAGTCTAAGTACTTTAGGCTCTCAAGTATATTGTGAATATTAGGAGTAGGGTCACCTCCAACATGGTTAATGTTTCTAGCGCCACTATTCTTTAATTCTTTTTGAATTAATGCGAGATTATACGGTGTAACCTCTACTCCTCCATAGGGATTTTCCTGCGATATATCCCAATTCTGGCAAAAAACACATTTGAAATTACAGCTACCATAGAATATAGTTCCACTAGGAACAAGAGGAGCCTCTTCACCTAAATGGAGAAACCAACTATGTACATAACTTTTTGAGTTAAGCTTGCAGTAACCAATACCTCCTGATAATCGGTTAACGCCGCATCTGCGTTCGCAGAAATTACATCTTTTAAGTATTCGGTATGCAATCTCCGCTAACAAATCGATGAGATTTTGCGGTCTTTCACCATAGATTTTCTTGAACTCCGTAAATTGTATACCTTCATTCCTTACTTCTGTCCATAAGGACTTAAAATTATTTCCTAATTCTCTATGAAGATCCCATAAAGAGTCTAAAGTAAGGCTCTTTAGAGACCCAACGTCCTTAGGAACCTCAATAGCTTTAGCTATATGAAATTTAGCTGGGTACCCCAATAACAGTATTGAGAAATACCAGCTCAAGGTTTTTTTGAAGAGTTCGTTCTCTAAAGCTTCAATAGCATCAGGTCTTACGAAATATATACTGTCTCTAAACATTTCGCCACCGTGGACCTAATTTAAATGCAATAGATCTATATATAATGAACCCAATCTAAGCTAATATTCTTAAGGTGCTATAAAACATTGTTATAAATAAGAGCTGAAACCCTATACATTCTATGTTTGCTTGGTAGACAAAGCTCTAACAAGCTGAAGAGATGTTGACCATATTTCATCGTCTAAATGCGATATATTCTCCACGCCTTTGCCTCTTGCCCCAGGTACGATAGCTGCAGAGCTTACCAGAGCTAATCCAACTACTATTGCATATTTTTCGCTAGGCTCCATAACTGCTACTATATCACCTTTATCAAAGTTTTTCAGAACCTTCTTTATCCCGGGTATCATAACATCGGCACCTCTTTTCAATGGTTCTACAGCGCCTTGGTCTACAACAACTGCTGGAACCACTAAGAGTTTCTTTGTATTATATAGCATGTTTATAACGTATAGCGTGGGTATATAGAGGTCTTTACCTTGAACCTTAAATAGTGCTGCAATGGTGTCGAACACTACTATCTCGAACTTCTCGGTGTAGGCTATTTGGACACTTTCAGCTTCTCTAAGAATATCTATAAAGTTTGGATCAATATCCCATCTCTTTTCTAATGTCGATAAAATACTTTTTACAACTTTCTTCGATAAATGCTGGATCTTTATATTCTGCACAATAGCACCTTAACCGTAGTATTGGGGTGCAAAAAATGTCAGTTTATCGACCCGTCTTCATCAATCGGATTACGTCGACCTCATCATCCTAGCTTTATTGCTATGCTATACCATCTATACTGTATAAAGCTGAGTTCTTAATTTCTCTGGTAGCACATCTTCTTTAATTATATTAGCAGTTGATGGCGGTACCTTTACTTTAGGTCCAACAACTATGTACTTAGACTCTTCATCTGTTCTACTCTTTAGTACTCTTACTTTAACGTACCATCCATCAATTCTTGCCACGTAAACGTATTTTTTATGCTTAAGACCCATAGGTTATCGCCGTAGTATAGCTATACGGTGCTACCTATGACATAATACTACCTTTAGTGGACAATATATAAACGTTTATAGTATTATAAGGGTATACTCTAGATAGCTATAGACTAAAGTGCAGGTGTCTCAAACGAAATATCCCATATCGTGGGAAGAACTAGAAGAAAGCATAAAAACATGTTTTCGTTGCCCTCTTCATAGATACAGAAGGAACCCTGTTCCAGGAGAAGGATCTAAAACCTCCAAGGTTATGCTTATAGGAGAGGCTCCTGGAGCTACTGAGGATGAAATGGGGAGGCCGTTTGTGGGGGCAGCTGGCAAGCTTCTAACCTTGACGTTAGAAAGTATAGGCATTAAACGTGAAGATGTTTACATAACTAATGTTGTTAAGTGTAGGCCTCCACAGAATAGAGAACCTATAGAGGAAGAAATAGAGAATTGTAGTATATACCTAGAATCCCAAATATCACTACTTAAGCCAAAGGTGGTAGTTACCCTAGGGAATATAGCGGGAAAGAAAATATTTTCACTAGCCTCTAAACCATGGAACGGCGTTACTAGGATGAGAGGCAAAGTATACAAATTGACGATACTTGGGTTTGAGGTGCACGTGATACCTACTATACACCCTGCCGCTGCGTTGTACAATCCTGCTATGCGTACCATACTTTTAAATGATTTAAAGCTGGTCAAAGATCTTTTAAGCTCTACATCCACCCTCTCTACCTCGGCTACAGACAAACAAACAATAACTAAAGAAGATAAGGAGAACAAGAAGGAATTAAGAACACTTGTAGACTATATCAAGAAGAAGTAAGACTTTTCATGAAAGCTAATGGAGCCCTCTACTATTAAAAACTCCGATATGGGAGATATTTCGGGAAGAACCTTTGGGTGTAGAAGCGGAGAACGTAAAGGAGATAAAGGTATATAGAAATAGCGATATAGTTAAGGTTGTAGCATTCATACCTCCATGTCATAGACACCTAAGGCTAGTATTAATCACAAAAGAGCAGGTAATAGTTCTTCACGAGGCTACTGTAGCAGCTATCGTGAGAGCCTACATAGATATTACTACGCACCCTACAAGAAGAGCTGTTGAGTATGGGCAAGTTAAACTAGAAAGAAATTTAAAGAAACCTGGTTACGCTGACCATCAATTAATTGAAACAGGTAAAACAGATATAGAGATAATAAATGAATGGTCGAAAACATTAGGATTCGAAGAATGTTCATCTAAATAGTATTAGCAAAATACATTAGGCATGTAAGGTGATGATGAATTGATTACCGATGAAGAGCATCTGTATGGCAGTATTAGGCAGAGAATGGTAAAACTCTTAGAAAGTATAGAAGAACCTATAACAGCAGAAGATATCGCGAGTAGCCTAGATATAGATGTAAACAATGTTTATATTCATTTAGCACACTTAGCTAAAACTGTTAGAAGATCAAGTAGTGGAAAGAAAGCTCTTTTAATGGTTCCGCCGAGGTGTAGAGAATGTGGATACATATTTAAAGACCTTGATAAACCCAAAAAACCCTCTAAATGTCCTAGATGTAGATCTGAACGGATTGAACACCCGAGGTTTATTATAAGGGAAACTGAATAGAATACAGTTTAAATTAACATATAGCGGTAATTATTTTGATTATTAACCATACTGGTTAAACAGTAGCATCATCCTAATAGAAACGGTTTTTAAGGTTCTGAGGTATCTAAGGCTTAGCCTCTGGTGTATTTATTGATGTAGAAGAAATACAAAAAGCATGTAATAGTGTGAGATGGTGAGAGAAAGAGTCGATGCAGTAGTTAGCTACATGGATAAGTGTTTTTGTAAGGAATACAAGGATTATGTTTTCAAGGAATTCGAAATAAGGTATATACCTAAAGATGATATTATAAGCAGAGTTACTTTAATACCTAAAGATGCAGCAGAACATATTGCAGATCTATCTACCCGGGTAAATATATTATTTGCAGGTATTGTAATAGGGTGGATGAAAAAGGGGAAGAAATTCATCCCATCCACTCATCTTTTCAATTTAGCTATACATGAGAGTTTCGAATTTGGTTGCGCAGTTGTAGCTAAAGAGCAAGGTGCGAAAGCGTTTCTCTATGGAAAAGACTTGCTTATAGCATCTGTTGATAGGTTCCTCTACCCTGTTGAAAGAGGATTGTACGTAGCCGTTATAGATCCCGAGGATATGACTGCTATAGGAATAGGAAGACTAGTTATAAATCCCGGAAATTTCGATAGGTATGTTTCGGAGGGGAGGGTATTACTTCCAGCTGTAGAAAACGTTTTTGATTTAGGGAAACTTTTACGCAACGAATCTTATGTATAGAGAGCTCGGGGTTTAAAAGATCTACTCTTACCAATTTATACCTAGTATTCTCTCCATGTGTGACCGCATTTAACGCATCTGTAGAAAGTTGTCGGAGGCTCGTCTGCGGCTCTCGTTTGTATTTGCCACGCATAAACTTCGTTATACTCACATTTAGGGCATCTTACCTGGTCTTTTATCAGAACAGCTGTTGGAGGTACTGATGACCTCTGCCCCTCTATAATAACTGTTTTTTCTTTTTCACTATGTTTAATAACCTTAGATAAAGTTGCATGTCTACCTGCATTATTAGCTACTTGTTCATATCCACATCTACCGCATTTCCATATACGGTTAGCGGCACGGTAACTCATTATAGTACCGCATTTAGGGCAAAACATCATTTTGTTGTGCACCCCCAAGCAAAAACTTGAGCTATAGTATATGCCTTTACTCTCTTAAATATTTTTTGTTAATAAACTCTAAAAAGGTGATTACAGCTTTTAATCCTTTCAGCAAGAGATTCTTCTAGCGGTGATTTTGTATGTCTATAGAGTACGCAGAATTAGGAGATCTTAGAGCAGGTAGCTATGTGGTAATCGATGGCGAACCATGTAGAGTGGTCGATGTATCAAAAGCTAAGACAGGGAAACACGGTAGCGCAAAAGTACATCTGGTGGCAATAGGGTTATTTAGTGGTAGTAGAAGAACACTAGTCGGCCCTTCTGATCAAAGAGTTGAGATACCGATAATCAACAAGAGGTATGCACAGATAGTCGCTGTGCTGGGGGATAGAGTGCAACTCATGGATTTAGAGACTTTTGAAACTTTCGAAGTAGATTTGCCGAAGGAGGAAACCGTTAGCTCTAAGCTTGCGCCAGGTGTTGAGGTAGAGTACTGGGAGGTATTAGGTCAAAGGCTCATATACAGGATTAGGTAAAGCTATATATGTCGTTTCTAGAAACAATAAGGAATCTAGTAGCTAATTTTTTAAAGGGTAGGGAACCTTATCAAGTTGCCGTAGAGAACTTTGTTAAAGAGCTACAGAAAGCGCTTCTCAAGGCTGATGTAAACGTAAAACTGGTAATAGAACTTACGAATAGGATTAAAGAACGAGCCTTAAACGAACCCCCACCCCCATATGTATCGAAGCAAGAATGGTTCATAAAAATAGTATACGATGAACTCTCATCTCTTTTTGGAGGAGATGTAAAACCTAATGTCTTTCCCATGAAAACACCCCACGTAATAATGTTCGTAGGGGTACAAGGATCAGGAAAAACCACTACAGTAGCTAAATTAGCATACTTCTATAAGAAACATGGATATAAGCCATGCCTTATATGTGCAGATGTCTATAGACCTGCTGCCTACGAACAACTTCAACAACTTAGTAGCTCAATAGATGTGGTGTTTTGTGGAGACCCTAAACTCTTAGACCCTATCGAGATTACTATTAAGTGTAAGAAGTTTTGTTTAACTAAAGGAACCAACATCATAATTATAGATACAGCGGGGAGACATGGATACGGAGAAGAAGAGTATCTACTTAAAGAAATGCAGGAAATAGCTAAAGCTATTGAGCCTGACGAAGTTACGCTGGTCATAGACGCTGCAATAGGTCAAAAAGCATACGATATGGCTTTAAGATTTCATCAAGCTACACCCATAGGCTCTATAATAGTTACAAAACTTGATGGAACAGCTAAAGGAGGAGGTGCTTTATCAGCTGTTGCAGCGACAAAAGCTACGATAAAATTCATAGGTGTAGGCGAGAAAATACCGGAGCTCGAGGTTTTTGAACCTAGGAGATTCGTGGGTAGACTTCTAGGTTTAGGCGATTTACCGGCCCTAATAGATAAGCTAAAATCTGTAGAACAACACAAAGAGGTGGAAAAAAGATTTACAAAAGCTTTGGCATCAGGTAAACTAAGCCTTGTTGACATATACCTACAGATTCAAATGATAAGGAAACTAGGGCCTCTATCGAAGGTTCTCCAGTTAATTCCTGGTTTATCTCTTCTGCCTTTAGATGATAAGCAGCTTAAAATTGGAGAAGAAAAGATGATGAGGTGGTTAGCAATCATAGACTCAATGACTTACGAAGAGCTAAAGAACCCAAAGATAATAGATAAATCACGAATAATGAGGATCGCTATAGGCTCTGGAACAACAGTCGAAGACGTTAAAGAGCTCCTCAAGTATCACGAAATGGTTAACAACTTTATTAAAAATGCAAAACGTAAATCAGGTATACTTAAGAGGTTGGGAATAGATTTATCCAAGCTTTCGTCTGAAGATTTAGGTAGAGAATAGTGGGAGATCTAAATATTGTTGATAAAACGGTTAATATTTTGAAGAAATACCCTCTATGCGATAGATGCTTAGGGAGATTATTTGGGTACCTAGGCAAGGGTATGAGTAATCTTGAACGAGGTAAGATACTAAAATCAGTCACCATCTTAGAAGTACATAGAAGGTTAAAAGAGAAAGAATTAGACATAGAGACCGCTAGAACTATACTACTTAACGCGCAGAGAGGGGAAGTCCTCAAAGTTTTAGGGTTAGAAGATATTGAAAATGAATCTAGACAATGCTTTATCTGTAGAAACAGAATTGAAGAATTAATCGACAGCCACTCCCAAAAAGTTGCATTCATAATCCAAAATTTAAATGCATCTTCGTTTCTTGTAGGGGTATCCTCTGCCCAAGAGTACGTATCTAGGGAGGAAATCATAGCAAGGGAGTTCAATCTTATATATAGGGAAAATTTGAAGAGAGAGCTTAAGAGGGAGATAGGTAAGAAGGTAGCCTCATTAATTAATGTTCAACCTAACTTCGATGAACCTGAGGTTATAGCTATAATAGACCTATCAACAGGTAATATCGAAGTCAACTATCCATCACTTATACTATATGGATATTACTGGAAATACGGTAGGATGATATCTCAAAACATATGGTACACCAAAGAAGGTAGGAAAAAGTACTCTCTATCCATAGAGGAAGCAATAAAATATGTTGGTCATTTAATTAACGCCAGCAATTATAGCATCCACATAGCAGGGCGAGAAGATGTTGATGTAAGAGTTCTTGGTAGTGGAAGGCCTTTAGCTATAGAGTTTAAGGTTCTAGGTAAAGGAATCAGTATAGAGTTTATCGAGCGTGAACTAAACAGTGTTACACCATGGTTGAAGTTCGGAATTAAAATGAAGGTAAATAGAGGCTTTATTATAAGGCTTAAGGAAGGCGTCGGGGTATCTAGGAAGATATATAGAGCTATTGTTTTTACATCAGAGGATGTAACTCCCGAAAAGTTAGGAAAAATTGAGGAGACGTTTAGGGATAGCGTTATAGAGCAGAGAACACCTACGAGGGTTCTAAAACGTAGAAAGGAAAGGGCTAGACGAAGAAAAGTGCTTAAAGTAAAAACAGCATTCTTGGCACCACGGTTGTTCGAAGCACTAATAGAATGCGAAGGCGGACTGTACATCAAAGAACTTATTTCAGGCGATAACGGTAAAACTAAGCCTAGTTTCTCTGAAATTCTGGGATGCGACGCCAAGTGTGTAATGTTGGATGTTCTCTATGTTCATGAGCAAATTTAAGCTTTAGTCCATAATAAGTTGCAGAAGGCTCGGTGGGGTAAAATATGGTTAAAGCATCGCAAGGACTAAGGCATAAAACTAGAAGAATTATGAGGAAGAACGTTAGAGAAAAGGGGGCAATCCCTCCATTAAGTAGAATACTCATACCTTATAGGGTTGGCGATAAGGTACACATAGTTGTAGATCCAGCTATCCATGGAGGCATACCCCATAGAAGGTACATAGGTAAATCAGGCATCATTACTGGATTTAAAGGTAGGGCTATGGTTGTTGATGTTGAAGTAGGCTCAAAGGTTAAAAGACTGTTCTTATTACCAGAACATGTAAAACCAGCTTTTGATGTAAGCGAAAGAATTGATATAATTATTCAAAAACTTAAGAAACTAGATAGCATTAGGAATATGCAGAAGAAACAAATGTTATCAATTTTATTGACAAGAAAGTAGATTTACGATTTCCATTGGTGGTGTTTTTTGCCTTACCAAATAGTAGATTACAGAGATATACCTAACCCCATAGCCAAGAAAATTCTAGAAGAATACTTGTCTAAGATTAGAAGTTACGATATATCAGTTGAATTAGCTAAATCAGCCCTTGAGTACCTTCAGTTGCTACGCACGCTATGCGATCCAAATAAATCTGAGATACTTATGAATAAACTTAGAGAAGAATTTAAGTTAAGAGACACAACCATAGCGCTTATAATTAACATAGTACCAAGAACAATAGATGAATTAAGAATGCTTTTAGCGTTTGAAACATCTGTACCGGAAGAAGATATTCAACAAAGGATACTTGAAATAGTTAAAGAGTACTGTGGTTGATCATATACCCATTTTATGTTTTATTCTGGTGTATTCTGATGAGTTTTCGAGGAAGATATAGAAAGATTTGGGTTATAGATGAATATGCATTTGTATTAGACTTTATGCCTTTGGGCAATCCTTACGATAAACATTCGTTTCATAGAACAACCCCAATTGCGCAAGGTGTAGGCTCTAAGTACTTTACATTAGTTGAAATTATACCTCCTAGGGGTACGATGTTAAATATAGGCGAAAGAGTTCTTATTTCTCCTAATCCTCGCGGTCCTGAGCTGAAGGTTTTTGATAGACTTGCTTACGAAGATCTGACAACTATTGCGCGCTCTAACTTAGAGAAAATAGTTCGCGATGTAGTTGTCGAGAAAGAGAGAGTGTTTGTTGAATTTTTCAATATAGCTGAAGCTATCAATATAAGGCTTCATAGTCTAGAACTCCTACCCGGCATAGGAAAGAAAACATTGATTCTAATTCTCGAGGAGAGAAAGAGAAAACCTTTTGAGAATTTTGAAGATATAAGAAAAAGAGTAAAGATATCGGACCCCGTGAAAATCTTAACAGAAAGAATAATTATGGAGATACAGAGAACAGAAAAGTACTACTTATTCGTTGAGCCATATCCTCCATCGCCTAACTATATATTCCTTAACTACTTACACCCATTATATGAAAGAACAGATTACATTGAGCCATGGTAATGGATATTCTGAATACGTCAAGGAAAGAAATAGTTAAGTGGTTAAAATCCAATTTATCAAGGTACGGTATAAAGCTTAGGAAAAAGCTTAGTCAAGTAATGATGGTAGAGCCGAAAGCGTTTAGAAGAATAGTTGAGGCTATCAATGTATGTGTGCAGAACTGTAGTATAAGGAATCCCGTAGTTCTTGAGGTAGGCGCAGGTTTAGGAACATTAACGACAGCTATAGGAGGGAACATTAAAGCTTATGTTGTAGGTATCGAGATAGATAAAAGGTTTACATCTCTACTCAAAGAAGTCCAGGATCTATACCCAAATATAGACATTATAATAGGAGACGCTAGGAGGATAATCGAAGCGTTTAGATTCGTTCACGTAGTTGCAGGAAACCTACCATATCATATTACCTCAGATCTCGTTTTGGCAATAAGTAGATCGAACGCTATATGCTCTGTCATTACAATACAGAAGGATGTTGCGGATAGACTTATGGCTAAGCCAGGCACTAAGAATTACGGTAAGATATCTCTTTTTGTTCAATATATGTTTGATGTAGAACTCATTGATATTTTACCACCACAATTCTTTATTCCAGCACCTGAAGTATCTTCAGCTATAGTATTAATGAAGAGAAAGAGAGGTTACAGTGAGTATTCTACAGTCGAAAGCATAGTGAAATGCTTATTTAGTTTTAGAAGAAAACACCTTTTAAAATCCCTAAAAAAATGCATAGGCTCAGAGATTAATATAGTAGAGTTAGACTTAAGCGATGATTTATGGAGAAAGAGAGTATACCAACTTGCACCGGAAGATATAAGGAAATTGGCTACAATCGTAAGGAGCATAACATCGTCGTGAAAACGCTGAATAACGTAGTTATAAAACTCTTCGAAGGGGTATATGCACCGTCTGACGATTCAGAGGTGCTCTTGAAGGCAGTTAAATATAGCATTGTCACCAGAAAACTTAAATCAATAGATATAGCCGTAGAAATTGGGAGCGGCTCAGGCTACATCACCGCGCGCCTCTTATCCGAAAATAAAATTAGCTATGCTATTATGATTGATTTAGATCCTTATGCTGTATATAGCTCTTGGAATACACTAAAAATCAATAACATTGACGATAAAGCCGATTTAGTTCAATGTGACGGAGCATCTTGTATTCGTAGTAGTATTGTAGAGCTGGTGTACTTTAATCCTCCATACCTACCCGTATGCGATGACATACCAGGAGCTGTAGCGTGGAATGGGGGTAAAGATGGATTAGAAGTTTGGGAGAAATTCTTCATCGAATCGCTTAGAATATGTAGAAACAGGTGCTCTATAGTTTATGTGTTTTCAACTCTTCAGAACATGAAGAAGATGTTTAGATATATAGCATCTTGTAAGCACATAGAGCTAATGATCTGCGAACCGTTTTTCTATGAAACAATCTGCGGGGTTATGGTGGAATGCCATTAAAAGTTAAAGTCGTAGTCGTAGGAATTGAAGGGGAGATAAACTTAGGGTTCATAGTTAGACTTTGCAGGAACTTCGATGTAGATGAACTCGCCCTAATTAAGCCTATTGCGAGTCCCTGGTCCGATGAAGTAAGAAAATTTGCAGCTAATGGGGCCGCATTTATAGACAGCGGTAGGGTAAAGGTATACGGTTCTCTTGACGAGGTAATTAGCGGTGTAGGTCTTTTAGCTTGCACTTCAGCTGTAATAGATGTAGATTCAGGGGATATGCTTAGGAAAGCCATCGATTTAGAGACTTTTGCTAATATTGCACAGAATTATAATAGTTTAGCAGTAGTATTTGGAAGAGAAAGTGTTGGGCTAACAAGGGAGGAAATAGCAAAGTGCGATCTACTAGTACATATACCAGCTAATCCTGAATACCCTGTTCTAAACCTAAGCCACGCGGTAGCCATAGTGTTATACAGGCTTTATAAGGAATTCGGAATGCCTAGTTTACTCGATAAAGTAGATAAGGTTGACGAACATCAGCTTAGAATAGTTGATAGATACATAGAAGAACTTGTCAACGTTGCAGTATCGGATAATTGGCATAGGCAGATGCTATCGATAATGCTGAAGAGGTTCATAAGAAAATCCATTACATCGAAGCATGAAGCTGGTTTACTAGTAACATTTATAAGGAGGATCGCAAAAAGGCTTAAGCTAGAAGCTATTGACCAGAGCTAGGGTAAAGAGGTAAAAAGCATGCCTTTAAGACCTGCACGATGTTATACTCACCAGGAAAAACCTCCGTACACTAGGAGAGAGTATATACATGGAATTCCAATGCCAAAAATTTCGAAGTTTGTCATGGGTAATACGAAGATTAATGCTGAGATAAAACTTGAATTAATTTCTATAGAACGAGGAGTAATAAGACATAATGCCTTAGAAGCTGCAAGAGTTATAGCCCACAAATACTTGAGCAAATATGTTGGAGATACCAACTATATGATAGTGTTAAAATCATACCCTCACCATGTTATTAGAGAACACAAGATGTTAGCTTTTGCAGGTGCTGACAGGCTTCAGGAAGGTATGAGGCTAGCATTCGGTAAACCTGCAGGTTTAGCTGTAAGAACAGAGCCAAGATCCATAATAATCGAAATATATGGGCTTAAACAACACATAGAGCAAATTAAAGAGGCTATGCGTAGAGCTGCATCAAAGATTCCGGTTAAATGCCATATAGAAGTAAAAGAACTTAATAAGTAGCTATGAGCGTTTGTCTAGAACATAATTTTGAGCTAGATCTTATAGCGCAAGAATTAAAGAAGATTAAAGCTAAGAGAATATTGGTTCAGTTACCTGAAGGTTTTAGGATATGCATTAATTTGATTACTCAAAAACTTCGGGAGCATATAGGTGAAGACCTAGAAATATTGTATTCTTTAAATCCGGCTTATGGACCCTGTCTCGTAGACGAGTATGGTGCTAATGAAGTTGGTGCCGACGTAATTATTCATTTCGGGCATGTTGAGTACCCATTTTATAGACCCTCAACAAAGACTATGTTTATACCTGTTGAATTTCAGGCTATAGATGTAGACAAAGTAAGATCTTTACTTAACACGATATGTAAAGAGAATACTAGGGTTTGCCTGGTTTCAACGTCTCAGCATATAAAGTTATGTAAAAGATTAGAGGAAGTCATCAATAAATGTCAAGTTATATACAAAGGCGTTGTATACGGCTGTACTACATCTGATACCGAGAATTGCGATATTTTGGTCGTAGTCGCAGGTGGTAGATTCAGTTGCTTATCACAGTACTTAACACTCCTTAAAAAAGAACATAACCTTACAGTATACTGTTTAGATCCATACGCAAATACCCTTTGGGATCCCAAAGAAGAGATTAGAAAGATTTTGAGTACTAGAATATGGAAGATTCACGAGGCGCTTAACAAGCAGAGGTGGCTTATAGTTATAGGTTTCTATGGTCAGTCAAGAAATGAGCTCGTGAAGCTTTTAGTTAATAAACTGAGGGAGCGGGGATTTGATGTCTCTGTAGCTAAAGTCCTTAAAATCGATAGGGAATCGCTCTTAAACCTAGGATCTTCATTTGATGTCGTAGTTATTGCTTCATGTCCTTACCTTGCTTTTGATTTTTACGACTTAGACATACCTGTTTTAACCATCGGCGAAGCGCTTATGATAATCAACGGTGATATGAGCAGGTATATCTATCCATGGTAATAAGCAAGAAAGAGCTTGAGATACTCCTTAGCCGGGTACCAAACTTTAAACATCATAATATTTTGTTAGAACAATACGTATGTGATAGCTCAATAGCCTCAGAACTTTTATGGCTAGCATATATGCATAACGATATCGAAAATAAAGTTGTCGCCGATCTAGGTTGTGGCACAGGAGCTCTAAGCTATGGAGCTCTTATCATGGGCGCTAAAGATGTCCTATGCATAGATGTAGATCTTAATGCCCTCAAGATAGCAAATAATTTCTTGTTTGAGAATAGAGATAGATTTGATACTATTAATGCAGATATCGAGAATCTACACCTTATTGGGGTACAGACAGTGGTTATGAATCCCCCGTTTGGTGTGCATAGGAGAGGGATTGACATAGTATTCCTGAAGAGAGCACTTGATATAAAGCCAAAAGCCGTATACACCATACATAAATATAACCCCGAGTCGCATAAAATTATTCAAGAAATCGTGTTAGGCTACGGTTATAGAGTAATAGATATGGCTATAAGGGATATGCGAATACCGGCCATATATCATACACATAGAAAACGAGTTCACAGATTTCAAGTGGCATTGTACGCTATATCGAAGAGGTGAACACAGTGAGCGATATATTAATGTACCCGGGAGACTTCGTATGTAAAGAAGAGGAATACCTAGCTTATAAAAACGTTTACATAGACGAAGAAGGTAATATAAGAGCTGCAGTAATAGGCAAACCAATATACGATAACGTTAACCGCCGAGTATTTGTGAAACCGTTGAAAGAAGTCAAAATACCTAGGCCTGGTGAGACCGTTATAGGATGGGTCACATCGACAAGAGACGATGTAGCATTTATAAAGATAGTAGGGCACGATCTTGTGAAAACGTTCAAACACATCTTTTCTGCTATTCTTCACATATCCCAGGTTGTTGAGGCGAAAGGCGAGAATATGTACAATTATGTTAGACTTGGCGATATAGTTAAAGCGAAGGTGTTGAACGAATATCTACCGTTGCTTATATCAATAAAAGAGCCTAGGTTAGGGGTGTTATTGGCGTATTGCTCTAAGTGTGGTTCTCACATGTATTTGGATAATGGGAAGCTTGTTTGCTCTGTTTGCGGAAACATTGAGCAGAGAAAGGTATCGTTAGAATACATGCTGGTAAGAGGTAAGAAAAGTGCCAAAGCCTAGCGGTGTATACGTAGAGAAAACGTATACATATCCCTGCCCTAATACATCAATTTGCCTTGAGATTCTTCAAAAAATCGATGAAGAACTATCGCTTGAAGCAGACCTTTACGCTGAGTTTAAGTTAAATAAGCTTGTATTTAAGTTAATGGGTTTAGAACCTAATGTTCAATCAGCTTTGGTTAAGCTCAGGGAATTTTTAACGTTGTATGTGTCATCGAAAGCTAGTCCGAGGAGAGGTATAGAGGCTAACGTTATAGCGAAGCACGTAAAGAGAACCGTACCGCTGGATGTTCTAGCTGTAGTTATTAGGAGGATCCTAGGTGTCTCAGCTGAGGTCAAGGGCTCCACAATATACTCAGATACTGATCTAGAAACATTACTTAATATAGCTAGAAAAGTAGCAGAATCATATCAAAGAATAGAGTTAATGAGCATACCCAGCAGTTTAAAGAAATTGCTTGTATCAGCAGAAGCTATATATAACGTGGATCATAGGGAGGTTCTAGAAATATTACGTAATGCACAACTCATTGATGAAGATAACGAGCTTAAAGCTCCTTGGATTCAAGTTCTCACCGAGCTAGAGGGTCTTTTAGAATTAAGCTGATCAGCATAATAGCTTAATAAACTTCGATTATTGTGTTTAACTAAGAGATATAGTGGAGGTATAAACAATGGGCATAAACTTCACACTAAAGAAATTTACAGATAAAGAAATCAGGGTAGTTATACAAGATCAAGACAAGCACTCAATACCAAACCTGTTAGCAAAGCTCGCCTCTAAGAAACATGGTGTAACATTTGCCGGGTACCTAATCCAACACCCAATGGTTTCATATCCCGAGCTAGTCATAGTAACTGACGGTTCTCGAAACCCTCTTGATGTACTTAGGGAGGTTATAGTAGAGGCTAAGAATATTGCGCAAGAGTTTCTTGAAGCTTTCGATAAGGTTTTAGCTAATGAACATAAAGAAAGAAGCTAGGCTACTGTTAATCAGCGAGCTTGATGGATACATTGTTGCAACAGTTATTAGGGGATACGCAGGGATAGAAGGTATAGTAGTTTTTAACAGCTGTACAGAACTTCAAGAAGCTTTGAAGTTAGGGAAAGGGTTATTGGCTGAGGTTAACTATGTGGTTTCCGGATTTGATTTATGCAAGAATATGAATATAAGATCTATCTCAACCATAGATATAGAAGATAAAGACGTTGAAGAAGCTATTAAAGAAACAGCTAAGATAATTTCTTTAATGAAATTAAGATACTTACAGTCTAGGTTGTTGCTTAATGTTGAATAGGTGGGGATAGGTACAGCTTATGTTGAAGTCTTTTTTGAATTATGTAAAGGGATCTAACGAAGTTTAGTATTCATACCAGGGGTTGAAATCTCTTCAGGCTTCTATGTTAAGTTTAATTTGTTTCTAATTTGATTAGGTTATCAATAAATATTAACCTACTTAATTTAATCAACCATGATTAGTAAACGGGATGATTATGGTTTTAAGGTCTGAAAAATGATGATAAACCCACGCTATGACCTTGTTTTGTATTCCTCTAAAAGTTTTTTAATAATTTCTACGGTTTTTGATGGATCTGCTCGACCCCGGGTCTTCTTCATAACCATTCCAACTATGAAGTTTAATGCCTTAGGATTTTCTAAAGCATCTGTTACCGCCTTAGGATTTTCCTTCATAACCTCTCTTACAATATTCTCTATTAGTGTTTCTTCATCGATTTTAGTATAACCTTCTTGCACCATTTTCTCTACGTCTACGCCTTCTTTGATAATTTTAGGCAGCAATTCTTTAACCATCTTTATAGATATAACGCCTTTATCGAGGTACTGCAAGAGCTTTACAATATGAATAGGCTGTACTTTTAGGTTTCGAGGATCTAGCTCAAACTCTTTTATCCATCTGAGAAAATCTGTTATGAGAAGATCTGCAAGTTTTTTGTAGTTGTTGTACATTTTTGCAGTTTCTTCAAAGAAATCGGCTAACCATTTAATTAGTACAAGAACTGATGCTCTATATTCATCTAGTTTGTACTGCTTCATGAATCTCTCTATTCTTTCATCAGGAAGCTCCGGCACCTTCTTTGCTACAAGTTCTATGAACTCTTTAGTTACTATTAGAGGTGGTAGATCAGGATCCGGAAAATACCTATAGTCCTCTTCGTATTCCTTAGATCTCATGGGAATAGTTACGCCTTTACTACTATCCCAATGCCTTGTATCCCTCCTTACTTCTCCCCCAAGCTCGACTATTCTCTTCTGCCTTATAATTTCATATGTCAGCGCCTTCTCAACCTCTTTTATAGATCCTATGTTCTTTATTTCTACTCTACTTCCACCAGCAATAGAAATATTTGCATCAACCCGAAATGCTCCTTCTAAAGATGTATCCGTAATATTCAGGTATTCGAGAATGGCTATCAATTTCTCTAAAAATGCCTTAGCTTCTTTTGGGCTCTCCATATCTGGCTCTGTAACTATTTCTAGAAGCGCTATACCTGATCTATTGTAATCGATCAAGCTGTAAGGGCTTGTTTCTATACTTCCTATGTACTGAATCTTACCGGGATCTTCTTCAATATTAATCCGTCTAATCCTAATAATCTTACTCCTACCATCTATATAAATTCTGACATAGCCATTTTTAGCAATTGAGGTAAATCCCACTCCATCGTATTGACTTATTTGATAATTTTTAGGTAGATCTGGATAGAAATAATGTTTACGAACAAATATGAGCTTCTCGTTCATTTCACAGTTTAGGGCGAGAGCTACAGCTACTGCATATTCAACAGCCTTCCTGTTTAAAACAGGTAATGTTCCCGGAAGACCTAGACATACAGGGCAGACATGAGTATTAGGTTCCCTACTTCTGTAATCAGCTGGAGTAGAGCAGAAGAGCTTCGTCTTCAAAGCTGTTAACTGTACGTGTATTTCTAAACCTATTTTAACCTCAGGTTTAATCAAATCCATGATCTTACACCGGTGCTATTAAATCTCGTAGCTTAATCGACTCTTCAATAAATTTAGAGAGATAGAGTATTGTAATCTCATCGAAGTATCTAGCCATAATTTGAAGACCTACGGGTAGACCGTTGACGAACCCTGCTGGAGCACTTATTGCTGGAGCACCTATGAGGTTAGCCGTAATGGTATTCACATCGGCGTAGTACATTTTAATAGGATCTTCTAGGAATTCACCTAGCTTAGGAGGTAATATCGGCATAGTTGGGCTTACAATAACGTTGTATTGATGGAATATTCTATTGAATTCTTCTTTAAGCATTCTCCTGAACTTTAGTGCTCTAAGGTAATACATATCCCAATAACCCATGCTAAGAACGTAAGCGCCGAGAGCAACCCTTTTTTTGACTTCGTAGCCATATCCCATAGTTCTTATATCTCTATATACATCGATCCAGCTCTTATTCTCGAAATCAACTTTAAGGCCGTATCTAACACCATCGTACCTAGCAAGGTTCGAACTAGCCTCAGCCATAGCTATAATGTAGTATGCTGCAACACTTTGTTTTGCGTAGGGTATACTTACCTCGTTGCATTCATGGTAGCTACATAGGGTATCAACAGCCTGATAAGCTGTTTTCTTTACGAGTTCGTCAGATTCTTCGAAAAGCTCTTTAGCTATACCTATTCTAAGTCTAGGCTCTTTATAGAATAAATCATACATGGATTTGTAGAAATCTGGCACAGCAATATCTATAGAGGTGGAGTCCTTTGAGTCGTAACCTGCTATAACGTTTAACAATAAAGCAAGGTCATCAGAATTCCTAGCCATAGGACCTATTTGATCAAGGCTACTAGCGTAAGCTATAAGACCATATCTACTCACTAACCCATAGGTAGGTTTAAGACCAAATGTAGCTGTGAAAGCAGCAGGGTTCCTTATAGAGCCACCAGTATCGCTTCCAAGCGCAACTGTAGCTTCTCCTGCCGCTAAAGCCGCAGCGCTCCCCCCAGAGGATCCTCCAGGCGACCGCGTTGAATCCCAGGGATTTCTTGAAGGATAGAAAGCACTAGTTTCTGTAGTAGAGCCCATAGCAAATTCATCCATATTTGTTTTACCAATTATTATAGCGCCCTCATCTTTCAATTTAGTTATAACTGTAGCATCAAATGGTGGTACATAGTTTTCAAGCATCCTAGAGGCGCACGTAGTTCTAATGCCCTTAGTCGAGATATTATCTTTAACAGCTATGGCTATACCAAATAACCTCATCTTTTTGCAGGACTTCTTCCTAATCTTTAAAAGATTTTCCGCTTCTGATATAATATCGTTTAAACGCCTTAATGTTATGTAAGCCTTTATCTTGTCTTCAATACTCGATATTCTATCATATAATTTGTTTATGTACTCCACGACTAAATTCGGATCATTTTCGAAAACTTCTACAAGTTTGTACATAGGTGCTGATACGAAGTCCATGGATAATCACTATGTAACAGTTTTAGGTGCTTTAACGTAGCCATTAACAAGTATGGCGTTATCTCTAAGCATTGTTCTTTCATCATCTACTTCTTCTACTTCGTTATCGTCACGTAGAGATAAAGAAATATCATGGACATGGTATAGAGGCTCCCACTGATCCAATTCTTCAACCATATTAACGGTATTGAACATTTCTATTATCTTTTCTAGCTCTTTGAGAAGCTTCCTTCTCTCTTCGTCGTTGAAAGATATAAGGGCTAACCTTTCAATGCGATCAATAACGTCATTACTCGTATAGACCACCTTGCACCAACATCGGAACTACCTAGGTTATAAAGATTATAAACGCTAAACAAAGTACTAATTTAACTAGCGTGTTTGCTGTACTGGTGCTTAATCTTGAAAATAGAGCAACTATTGGAAATGTTGTCAGAATTCCTTAAGATTAATAGACATGACTTATTTGCCGGTATTGAGGAAATGAAGGCACTAGGTTTCAATACGATTAATCTAGTCTTTGATTTAGGGCAAGATGTAGAGTACGCAATGTTATCTTTAAGGTATGTTGTTTCAACTGATGAGTTAGAGCCTATAGCTATCGCAATTCAGCCTATACATGATAAAGCTAGGAGGTTAATCTTAGATAAAGTTTTAAAGCTTCTCTATAGTTATGGAGGATACATCTATGGGGGGCAGGAAGGGATAGGATTCCTGATACCTGTTCGAGAAGAGAATCTTTTGCAGGTACTTGTAGAAGTTATACCAAAAATTATAGAGGTATTACTTGGCTACGACGTAAAACCGCATATAATTGGATACACACTCGACTTTTACCAAGAGGTATGATATTTAACACAAGCTGCTCTTCACCTATAACTTGACTCTATACCCTGGTATTCCATCAATAAGTTTTGCTAACATACTAGGCGACATTAACTCTCTTAACCTATCAATACCTTTACTTGTATGTGTCTTTAGCGCATAGCATTCATATAGCTCCCACGTTACATGTATATATTTCAATCCATACTTTTCAGCTGTATATCTGAGAGTTAAACCTACGTCTGCTTCATCCCGCAATATATCTTTTGCTATACCGTTGTGGTTCTCAATTTCTCTGCTTAATCCCCTTACCTTGCTCAAGTCTACGCCAAATTTTTTGGCATAAGATATCAAGATAGATTCTAAGAAAACCCTTGTACCCGAACCTTTATTCCTGCTAGCTACAACAAGCTCTCCGCTAAGAATTCTCCTAAGTAGTTCATCCAAATCATGTACATGTAGACTTGATCTATAAGCAAACACCACTTCTCTATAGTATCCACCTATGTACTCGACATCATTTATAAGCCAAAGCTTCTCCAAATACGTACGATTATACGTTTGGGTCTCTGGATCGTATAGGTGAAGGCAAGCGACATCTGCAAGTTCTAGACTTAACATAGCTAAAGCTTTTTCTGATCCCGCGCAAATACTTTGAATATTATAACCGTCTTCAGATAACTTCGAAAGCATCATAGATAACAATGGATCGTGGCTATGGGCTACTACGAGCTCTGGATCTTCAGCTACTTGGTACAGAGCATTTGATAATCCGTTTTCTTTAAGTTTTACTAAAGCTATCTCGTACATAGAAACGAGTTTTTCCCCGAATTCTGTTAACACAGTTCCTCCACCGCCTCTACCACCACGTTTAGACTCTACAACTTTTTTACCTGTTAAACGCTCTATTCTAGCTATAATATCGTATACATATGAAAACGGTATACCTAGGGTTTTAGCGGCACTAAGAATGGATCCCTTCTCTTTTATAGCCTTTAATATAGTGGCAACCTTAGGATCTAATATCTTTATACCGTTGTATTCTATAATAATATCGTATTTTACTGCAAATTCCTTCAAATCCTTATCCATCTTACCACTAAGATTAGTAGGAGTAAGAGTGTTTAAATTATTAACTGACTATTTTTTAAAGGATTACCAAGATACCTTGCAATAGCTTGCCATGTTGCCCCTTAAAATGTTGTTAATTATGAAGATTAATTTTACGATACCGTAGAACGTATAGTTACAGTCTCATATGTATAGACAGTTTGTTGAAGCCAGCAACAATAATTTTGTTTTTAGAAGCTGGGCACAGTCTAATTCTATGCTTTAAGTGTTCTACGAAGAAATTTACTTATCTATGCTATTTTTACCCAGTTATATGCTATAAACTAATCAATAAGCAGAACCATGTTGGAGGAACAGCTTATAGCCTAAGACTCACAAGCTATTTGGGTAGATTACCTAATAAAATCATTTGGTAATTAGTTTAAATAATTTAAACTTAAACATCGAGTAAGTTACAAACTATGCTATGGGTTTGAGGCTAAAACTATGGATCCAGATATCGCTAGGTCTGTTAAAAGGCCTACTAGGATGCTATCTGGAGTTATTGTAGTAGCCATTATGACTAAACCCTATCCGTGTCCTCACGGAAAATGCATCTATTGCCCAGGGGGGCCTGATTATGGAACACCACAAAGTTATATAGGTGAAGAACCTGCGCTTATGCGGGGAATTCAAACAGGTTTTGATCCATACCTACAGTTCCATTTGAGGTTAAGGCAATACGAGTTTCTAGGACATATTCCAAACAAAGTAGACGTTGTAGTAATGGGGGGAACATTCACCGCTATGCCTTTGGATTACCAGGAGTGGTTCATAACGAATATCTATGAAGCCGCCAACAGATACCCAAAACCGAAGCCAGAGGTACCCCCATCGCTTGAAGAAGCCCAGATAAGGAATGAAACATCATCTATAAGGATTATAGGATTAACTATAGAGACAAGACCCGATGTATGTAAGGAAACCCACGTCAATATTATGCTTAAGTTTGGTGCCACAAAAGTTGAGATAGGGGTTCAGAGTATATATGATGATATTCTGAGAATAATTGAGAGGGGGCACAGTAGTAAGGATATTATTGAAGCTACGAGAATCTTAAAGGATGCAGGGTTTAAGGTGGCATACCATATAATGCCAGGTTTACCGGGTTCGGATCCGGACAAAGACCTTGGTATGATCCGCGAGCTTTTTGAAAACCAAGATTTCAAACCGGATATGCTTAAGATTTATCCAACACTTGTTGTTGAGGGAACGAAACTCTATGAGATGTGGAGAAGAGGTATCTATAAAGCTTTAACGGATGAGGAGGCTGTTGAGCTTATAGCTAAAATGTATAGATACATACCTAAATGGGTGAGGGTGATAAGGATTCAGAGGGATATACCTGCGCAATTAATTTTAGCCGGTCCGAAGAAAGCGAATCTACGTGAATTAGTTGAAAAACAAGCTTTAAAAATGGGTATAGAGATAAACGAAATAAGGTTTAGAGAAGTTGGGAGGCAAGCCCTCTACAGAGGTATTAAACCATCTATTGTAGAAATTACAAAAGAGGTTTACGAGGCTAGTAAGGGTGTTGAGATATTCTTAGCAGCAGAAGATATTGAGAACAAAGTATTAGTGGGTCTACTAAGGTTAAGAATACCATCAAGCTATGCCCATAGACCAGAGGTAGATAGTAGAACAGCTATAGTTCGAGAACTACATGTCTATGGTCCTCAAATACCCATAGGGAGGTACTGGGAAAGTGGATGGCAGCACAGGGGCTGGGGTTCGAAACTTCTTAAATTAGCTGAAGAAATAGCACGTTATGAATTTGGTTGTACGAAAATACTTGTACTATCGGGTGTCGGTGCTAGAGAATACTATAGAAAACATGGATACGATCGACCCCAAGGATCACCCTACATGGTCAAATCGCTAGCTAATTTGTAGTTGAGTATACCAACATATGCTTCCTTAAAGTTAACTGTTACAATTAACATTGTGCAGGAATATTTGGTGTATTCCAAGTATTTTCGTGTTGCACTGGGTATTAAGCAGATAGTATTTGTGCCTTTGTTAAAGGAAACCCTTTTAACATCGTGTTTACAGCCTAAAGCTTAAACTACTTATATTGAAGAAATGTACAAGTTAGGCTAGAGGCGTTAGAAACTCTATTAAGTGGTGCTACAATGGTTGAAGTACTGTATGTCTCTTGGAGAGATGTAATAGATTTGTGCTATAAGCTAGCAAAAGGGATAGCTGAATCTAGCTTCGAGCCGGACGTTATAGTAGCTGTGCTCAGAGGTGGGGTTGTACCAGCGCTACTATTAAGCGATATTTTAGGAGTTGAAGAATTCTACGCTATAAGGGTTAAGCACTGGGGTATAGCAGAAGAAGTATATATTACACCAGTAGTTGAGCAGTTACCTCAGGGGAAACTACAGGGAAGCAGGGTATTGATAGTCGATGAAGTTGCAGATACGGGTAAAACCCTTATTAAAGCTATAGAGGAAGTGAAAAAACTTGGAGCAGTAGATGTGAAAACAGCAGTTCTTCACCTAAAGTCTTCATCTAGTTTAGTACCGGATTACTATGCGGCTAAGTTAGAGAAATGGGTTTGGATATTCTACCCGTGGTCTCTAGCTGAAACGTTATTTGCATTAGCTTACAAAGAGTTAGGAACCGCTGCTGGCATAGATGATGTGCTTAAAGAGATAGAGGAACTCGTAAAAAACCTAGAAATAGAACATTATAGACGTGATATTATAGAAGCAGCACTAAGGTTTTATATTAGAAAGAAGAATCAGTAAATAATTATTTTTGATATATCCAAATTATGGAAAAGATATAGTCTTTTACTAAGCTATTTAAGTAGCTAACATTGCTATTCTAATATCTTAGGTGTTGCGGGACATTCTAAGAAGGTACAGCGTTTGGTTTATTCAATGTGATTTTAAGATCTAAACACTTAAAAAGCTGTAACTTTGTAACTCTGTAGGTGTGTAGTATGAGTGAAGATTTTAAGAAGAAATTTGATGATGTATTGAATAAAATTAAGAGAGAACTGGATTCAATAGCTAAAAGAATTGATGAATACCTAGAGAAAGGGGAGATATACAGAGCTTATAGGATTTGGAGGGATGCTGTTTTGGATTCGCTTAAGATGCTTAGAAACGCTCTGAACACCCTAGGCGAGGAATTTAAGGATATTAAGTTTAGCGAGGATGATTTAAATAATATAGCTAAATATACCAGGGAAGGGATAAGGGAGATCGTAGATAAGCTTGAAGAAATAGGCAACAGAATTAGGGAGTTAAGGGGCAGGGGCTATCTATGGATATGGTTTGATCTTAAGCCTATTAAAGACTTATTCCAAGAAGTTGCCGAGGAGGTTAATGTTACCATGGACGGAGTTTTAAGTCATGTTGAGAAATTCATTAGTAGCTTGGAGAAGGCCTTTGAGGATACAGGAAGAAGGGCTTCCCAAGTTGTTTCTGTTAGGATTAAAGAGAAAGATTTAGAGTTAATAGATAGACTTGTTGAGGTAGGGATTTTTAGAAGCAGAAGCGAAGCAGTAGCTTTCTTTACCCGTAGAGGTATTGAATCCAGTAAGGATTGGATTGAAAAAGCCCTTGAACACGCTAAAAAAATTAAAGAACTTCAAGAAGCTATAAGGAGAGAGATAGGCGGCGAAGAAGGAGAAGAAGATAAGGAAAATCAAGGCAAACCCTGAGGACATTTTATGGACAAAGTTACTAAGAGGGTTACTGAAGCTCTTAAAAAGATATCACAGGTATTTGATGCTTATGTTGAAATAGCCGAAGGATTTGCTTACTGGAGAACAAGACCATGGCAGATAGTTAGGCTTGATGGAAGAGGAGCAATTCTAGATCTAGGTGCAGGTACGTGCTTAAACGGCATCTACGCATACAAACATGGAGGTCAGCGTCTATTATGCATAGATATATCCTACGTGATGAGTTTTATAGGTAGAAGGAACTTAATTAGGGAGAGGATACCAGGGGATAGTATCGCAGGCGATATGCTGTTTCTGCCTCTAAGGGAAAATACTTTTCATAGTATTATAGCTGTAGCATCGCTTCATCATATACCGCGTGAGCTTTTACCTATAGTTTTGAAGGAAGTAAAGCGAGTTGCAGTAAACGGGGCGATAGTAATAATAGTTGTGTGGTCATGGCGACAAGCGCGATTTGTTATACCAACCATTATGAATGTAGTTCTGAGGATCTTGGGTATGACAAGAGATATTAAAGAATACAATATTCCATGGAGAAGAAGAGAAAGGGTTATCTACAGGTACTATAGGTTGTACACCTTAGAAGAGTTGCTAAAGTTTTGTAGAATACATGGATTCAAGGTATTGAGCCATGGATACATAGGATACATTAAAAACAAAAGCGATAACGTATACATGGTCTTAAAGGTTGTTAAATAAAGTAAAGCTCCTAACGTTCGATGAGTGGTTACGGTAACTGTTGTTGAGTTAATATGAATGATGATGCTAGATACCCGTGTTTTGGAATTTAAATATTTGAATAGAATAAATCACTACATCGTAAATATAGTTTCTAATTCAAAGTCTAGCGATATTACCTACTTAAGAATATTAAATTAAATTCTTTTGGTTAGATTAAGATAAATAAAATTATTTTAGATGAAGAACATTATTTCTACTACCTCATGCCATTATTTAGGCACAATATAATTTCAATTAAATGCTGAGTACGATGCAAACTAACTTCTTAACTGCTAAATCAGTACTCAGTGAGAAGTTGTTCTTCATCGAGTTTCTCCGCCCATCGCTCTCTCATCACAAGTGAATAAATAGTTACACTAATTATGTAAGTTATAACAACCTTAAGCTTATTGCTTGGCAAAATCTTACTAGATACTAAGTTAATGTTCATTGTTAGTAATGGAGAAATGGTTCAATCTTTCTCTAGCCTAATTATGCTGTATAGAGTTGCTATAAATAGAATTAAAGATATTAGCATTGCCACCTTATTTCTATTTATAGCTGACATTGCTAGTGATGGAACAGCAAGGGTTAAATTAATTGTCTCAGATAAATCCAATATTCTTCTTCTACTTTGTAGAATCTTTGGGGTTATTATATACCTATACTTAGCTCTAATTAATCCCTTTAATGCGTAGAATCCTAGAAGAGGGGACAAGATTGTGTATATAGCTCCTGTTCTACCGGAGAGATAGAGTTTCCTCCATAGGTTTAGCCTATGTACTTTACTTCCGTAGATATTCATCGCCATGCCTTGAACTAAGAGAGCTAGGGCTACAGGTATAAGGTATAGGATATCGAGTGGTATGTTTTTGTCTATAGCCGAGCTAATCATGGTTAAAATAAAAGATGCTAAAGCAAGTATGCTGACCAGAGGCTGAGCAGTATAGATAACAGCATCAATTTTCTCGTATAGCTTAAGAGGAGATCTTATTACTTTGCCTATGAACCTAGACAAAACATTGGAGGTGCCGTAGCTCCACCTACACTGCTGAATCCTTGTAGCACTCAGAGTTTTTGGAACACCAACCTCTATATAGCTTCTTATAACCTTAGGCTTAATACCCTTATACAAAAGCTCGTAGCCAAGCCAGATATCGTCTTGAATTACGTCAACTCTCCAATAACCCACGTTATCAAGAAGTTGCTTATCTATTACTGTTCCAGCTCCTAAAGGATATACGAATAGGTTTAGCATTGATTTAAGTTCGTAAAAAACCCAGCTACCAAATTCAGTTATATAAGCCATAGCGCTCTCAACGCGTGAATGTGTCTCTATGTAAGGTCTCCAAATACCTACGCATACATCTTCACACCTTCTAGCGTTACAGAGAAAATCTTGGCTAGGAGCAGTATCAACATCTATTATGAGGATGTTACTGGAAAGCGATAGCTTAGCTCCATCAGTTAAAGCGCCGTTCCTACCACCATAGCTATTTACCCTTGCTACTATAAAGCCTTTATCGAAGAAGCCCCTGTCTATGGATTTAACGAGCTTATGTACATAATCAACACCGTCATCAAGTACAACAAGGATCTCATCGAAGCATCTCATAGATGATAAGCTAACTAGTTTTTCAACAACAAGATGTAGCGGCTCGTTTTTTGATGGAATGATTATAGATAAAGACTTATCCGTGTTAAATTCCTCACCTACTTCCTCGACCACTTGTTTAACCTTCCCAGCTCTAGCGATTATCATAACTGGGTATAGAGAAGAAAGAAAAGCGGATAGTACGAATAAGGTATAGCTCAACAACGTCGTCATCATGATACATCACTTTTTGTTTTCTTTAGTAATATATCATCAGGGATCTAAATAATAAAAATAAACGATTATTAAGAACTTAAGAGTATTCATGGCGAAAATTGGGGAATCAACTAAAGTCTAATATTGATTCAAGTTCTCGTATTACATTATCAACTTTAGGCCTAAGGAATGGTATAGAGTTTAACATAGAATTCAACAAGTTATCCAATTTTCTATTACCAGTAGCTTTCACGTCTTTAACAAATAAGGGGTTCATGATTTCATCGAATAAGGATTCAAGTACTGTTAACGCGAGTTGATAAACATCGCTTTCATAGACAACAATATTATCTCTTAAGTATTCCGGAGGTATGTAGTCGTATGTTATAGAGTTGGGTTTCGTGTATGGTGGGGTAAGGGAATCTAGATCCATTAATACTGCTTCCCCGTACCTGTTTACACCAATGTTCTCCGGCTTCAAATCTGCGTAAACAAACCCTGCTCTATGTATATCATTTATAGCGATAGCTATGTTTTTAGCAAATTCTACTACCTTGCTAAAACATAGCTTCCTCTGTCTAATCAAATCTCTAAGAGTTGAATCTACATATTGCTTCACCAAAACCTTCATTGGCGGCAATAAATCTAATAAATCAATGAACTCTACAACATAACGAGATTTTATACGGTGAGCGTACATGAACTCTTGTTCTAATCTTCTAGAGCCTTCCTTACATTCTTTACTAATAATAGAATCTATACACGATTTCGGCACATAGACTACAGCATCTCTACCGTTAGACAGCGATGCCTTTAGTACCACGTTTCTTCCTACGGCTAAAATCTTCTCTAAGTTTATACCTACAAATCTTAGCTCTATCCCTATATCTATACCGTATAGCATGGAAACAAGAAATCTCCTAAAACAGTAAATAAGCTTAGAACAAGTTTTTTACAAATAATTATCTTCGTACACCTATTCGTTAGCTTCTGGTCAATCAATTTATAATTGTAGAACCTAGCATAAAATAGGTAATCAATTGACATCACTTCTATTGTTCTCCTTCCATAATCGCCTGCATCATGCGCTATTCATTATCAATGTCTGTTAATCAATATTAACCTGAGTTAATCTAATCAATTTAGTAGAGAAATGCCACATTTTTATCGATGCTAGGGTCTGTGTAGCTTTATTAAGCGATTTATAAAGTTTACTCTAATGATCAAGGTTATGTTTATTTCGCTGGAGACTTAAAATCAATGATGAAGCTCAACTAAGGGGGAGTTAAATATGTATAACAGTGAATTTTCTTATAACTTACTTCACATACTCAAAGAATCTATGAGACAAAATATTTCTAAATCTATCCCTGGACTTCTTGAAATATTAAATATGCATTGCATGTTAAGGTACAATAAAGACTTTTATACGCTTTTCCTTGAATCACCATGTGAAGCATATAAATCCATACTAAACTTATACAAAGACGAAAATATAACAAGCTTAATCTTTAAACTACTATTAAAATCCATAACAATCGATGACGCAAACATAAACATCTTACTTACCTATATAAGAAACTGTAAAGATAAAGAGTTCCTTGAAACAATACATAAACTAGTTTACAGATAAATACAAAATTAAGGTAATGAAGTCAAATCGATGTAAACACACCTCTAACTATATAACCCTCTACTCTAACTATACAAAACAAAATAAATACTCTACACCTAAACCATGTCATCAAACAACGACCATAAAACCCAACTAAATTAAATTAAATTCTAAAACTATATAAATAACTCTTAACACAGTTAAATCAAGTATCAATGCACCCCATATGCTTAAACTTCTCAACAATATCAGGGAGAACACCATTGAACTTCTTCCAATATTTTAAAAGCGGAGACCACTCCGTATAAGGCACATTAATAACAGATGTATAACCCTTGTCAGCTAAATATTCAAAGCATTCAACAATTTCACCACCAAATAAATCAACAAACTGATACAATTGTTCTACGAATTCAGCTAAACCAATCTCAGGAAGAGAAAAACAGGCAATAATGTTACCTTGATTACTCCAGGAACACGTAAGCGATAGGGGATGTCTGATTACAGATAAACAAAATCTGCTAGCATTATTATTAGTATTTGTAATAAGAACGCAGAGTTTCATACGGGATACATAAGGTGCTTTTGATACAGAGATTCTATAACCATAGATAAACTTTGAAGCATTACGTACATACCGTTTAATTTTATCTGATTCAAATTCTTTATTAACTCTCTTACTTACCTCATCTTTAACTTCACTAATCGTGAGTGTAGGATTAAGTGAGAGAAAATCTAATATATGAAGAGTCAAACTAGTAATCCTAGGTCTCTTCTCCCAGTCCTCTGGTAGATTAAGAGAATTTTCTAGACATGAACTAAATATATTCTCATAAAAAGCCTTTTCCAAACCCTCTATTAACATAAATAAATATTCAGGTATAGGTTTAGATCTAACAACATAATCGTACACGTAAACGTAACTATCACGATATTCTCCAAGTATATCATAGATATCGGCTTTCTCAGGCACATACAACGTTAGAATAATTTTCTTTGGAAACGAAATAGCGATGGATCTCACATACGGTGATAATGTCGAGACATTAGTTAGACTAAGGCACCTCCTTACTTTCTTCACATTAATAACCGCCACAACAATCTTAAACCTAAGTTTATGCACCATGATATCAGGTAAAACATTAACACCTATAGACTTTAATGAAGAGAAAAGTTTCTTTATTTGTTTTATTCTACCACATGTGGCACATACATCCCTTAATAACGGTATTAATTCAGAAGATGTTAAATAATTACCTACATAAAGTTTATTCAACATCTTCACATAGATATTTTCGCTCTTGATGACTTCTTGAACCAAGATATCCACCAACTTACTTTTAACTTAGTTCTTCCGAGGTTTAATCATTACATTTATTCTCATACTTATATTAAATCTTTTAAAACTTCAAATCCGGATATTTGTTTTAAGGTTTCTACATAAACTCCTAGGTAATACCGGTAAAATTTAAGTTAATCAATGACTTTCTAAAGTAACCTGTAATGGTGTAGGTATGACTCAAGAACTAAAAGCGAAATTGTTACTAAAAACAATTAAATATAAGCCTATAATAGCGATAATTATTACAGTAGCATTAGCATCACTAAGGTTTGTTGTTGCCCCTACAGGAGGAACAGAGAATCCCGACGATGCAAGCATAATTTAGACCAAATAAACTAATTATCAATACCTTGATATAAGAAATAATAACTGTTATCACTAGTATTTTTACTTCATATAAAATTATTTTATTTTTTCATAATGTATGAAATTATATTGTCCTTATATAATTTGGTTAAATAAAAGACATAAAATTAAGTTACTATGATTTTTAAATTTTAATTGAAAATTCTGTTACTCGAGTTATTGTTCTAAAATCTTAATTAATTTTGCACATCTCTATATGTTTTGTATCAGCTTTTTATTGTCTAGAATAAGGAGTCCAGTTTATTGCTTTTGTAATTTAGGATTAGCTTATTGCCTCACTTTTTGCTATTTTGTTTAGATTTTATAAAAAATAAAATAGGCGTTGAACATATTATACTGGGTTTTGCTATAAATATGTTTAGGGTACCAAATTCTCTTATGTTTTGTATTAATGGAAGGTATTGTTTTATTTTTATTTAGTGTGTTAATTATTTATAGCGTTGTGTGTTAGTTGTTTGTAATGTTTATTTTCGCTATACTTATTAAACCCCGTTGTATTGTGTTTTAGGGTGTATTGTTTTGAGCTATAGTCCTAAAGCAGATTTTGAGCCTTATCATGCTTGGGTGGTTAAAGATTATGTTCCTAATCTGAAGAACGATGTTATTGTTACATTTAGGTTGACGCCTGCTGAAGGGTTTAGTATTGAGGAGGTTGCTGGTGGTGTTGCTGCTGAGAGTAGTACTGGCACATGGACAACGCTTTACGTTTGGTATGATCAGAATAGGTTGGAGAAGCTTAAGGGAAAGGCTTACTTCTTTAAGAATTTAGGTGATGGTTCTTGGCTTGTTAGGGTGGCTTATCCTATAGAGCTTTTCGAAGAAAATAATATGCCTGGTTTCCTAGCTAGTGTTGCTGGGAATATATTTGGTATGAGGAGGGCTAAGTGGCTTAGAGTAGAGGATATATATCTTCCCTATGATTTCATTAAGTACTTTAGAGGTCCTGTTAAGGGTTTGAAAGGTGTTAGAGATATATTCAAAGTCTACGATAGGCCTATTGTTGGTACAGTACCAAAGCCTAAGGTTGGTTACATAGCTGATGAAGTTGAGAAGCTAGCTTACGATATTCTCAGCGGTGGAATGGATTATATAAAGGATGATGAAAATTTAGCAAGCCCTAGTTATTGCCGGTTTGAGGCAAGAACTAAGGCTATTATGAAGATAATAGATAAAGTTGAGAAGGAGACAGGCGAGAGAAAAGTTTGGTTTGCTAACATAACGGCAGATGTCCGAGAAATGCAGAAACGACTTAAGCTTGTAGCAGACTACGGCAATCCATACATAATGGTTGATGTCGTTGTTACTGGGTGGGCAGCTCTAACCTATATTAGGGATCTCGCTGAGGAATATGGTTTGGCGATACATGCTCATAGAGCAATGCATGCAGCAATAACAAGAAATCCATACCATGGGATATCTATGTTTACTTTAGCGAAGCTGTTTAGGATTATAGGTGTAGACCAGCTACATATCGGTACACCAGAAGTTGGAAAACTAGAAGCTAAAACCATTGACGTTATAAGGAATGCAAAAGTGCTTAGAGATGATCCGTTTACGCCAGATAAAGACGATGACGTACATCTAGAGCAGTACTTCTACCATATAAAGCCAGCGATACCTACATCCTCTGGTGGTCTTCAACCAGCTAATCTACCTCCGGTGGTCAAAGTATTAGGAATTGACTGTGTTATGCAGATAGGTGGAGGAGTAATAGGTCACCCCGATGGACCAAAGGCTGGTGCGATGGCTGTTAGACAAACACTAGAAGCTATCGCAAAAGGCATTACATTAGAAGACTACGCTAAAGATCATAAGGAGCTCAGAAGAGCTCTCGAAAAGTGGGGTCGCGCAATTCCTATTTAAACCCCAAACTGAATTAACTTTTCATTCAAAACTATATAATTCTATTACAAGGTCTACGTTAATGGATCTACACGTAGTTATCGATAAATACCTCAAAGGCTTTACACCTAGCGCGTTATTCATTGATATAGACGGAGTTATAACGTTAGCAAGAGGGATTTACATAATAGACCTAGATTTAGTGAATCTTCTAAGGGAGCTGGTAGCTACAGGTATACCCGTCTACATTGTCTCAGGTAATGCCTACCCAGTAGTACTAACGTTACAACGGTACCTAGGGTTTCCGCCTACATTTGTTGCTGAGAATGGATGTATTATTCAAATAGATAAAGAAGTCGTAAATCTTTGTAATGAATCTCTAGATCCACTGGTTATCAAAATATCTAGAGAATTCAATTTAAGGCCTTCATCGAGTAATATCTACAGGTTATGCGATAGAGCATTCCATATCCCAAACGAGCTGAGAAACAATATCTCAGCTATTAGGAAACTCGAAAAAGAGATAATGAATTCATACCCGGAGATATATGCTCTCTACACAGGCTATGTACTTCATATATATCCTAGGAATTGTTCAAAGAGCACTGGTATTAAGATCATCGCCGAGAAGCTAGGGCTAGATCTTTCGAGAGCTATAGCTGTTGGTGATAGTGTAACAGACATCGATATGATAAAAGCTGTTGGCGTAGGTGTTGCCACAGGCGATGCTGATGAAGAGCTTAAGAAGGAAGCCTTGATAGTGTTACCCTTCAAAGCCTCTGAATCAACTAAGGTATTTGCGAGGACCCTGTTAAATTACGTGAAAAACTTAAGGGATAAAGAAAAATAAGGGTTTGTATTTAAGCTTTATATAGTTCTAATAGTTTAGCCCATCTCTTCATGAACGGGTCTTTGTATTGCCTATATACTTTAACCATATTCGCTACCGCTTCCACAATTTCAATAGGTTTAATGAACTTCTGCTTCACTTCATCAATAGAATCGTAGAATTTATTCCTAATAAGGAAAGGCACTATTATGCCCGGCCCCACTAGGTCTCCATGTATAGCTACTTTCCTTTCATATACAGAAGCCCTTATCTTATTCCATAACTTAGATCTAGTTCCACCACCCGTTAAATGGACGCAGCTTATTTTTAGGTTAAATAATTCCTCGAACAAATCTAGGTAGTAGTTCTCGAAAAGCGTAATACCGAGCATAATGCTCCTAATAACTCTTCCCAAAACAACTTCCCTAGGTTCATCTATCATCCTTAGACCTACTAGTGCTGGTTGCATTGATGAGTCGTAGAAAGGACTTCTATCCCCATAAGGGAAGAATAGATACTCTGTACCAGCTTCAACTTTATCCAGATACTCCGAGACTTTACCTAAATCCGTTCCCAGAACTTTTTCCACGAACCAAGACAGAAATGCCCCTGTAAATCCTGTTGCAGATCCTGCGAGATACCCTTTTATCGGATGAATGTGGTAGTAGAGAGCAGGGTGCAAAACTACTCTATCAACAACTATCTTAGGAACAGTTGTAGATCCAGAATAAATGTTTGTATCACCTACATCTACGGCTCCTCCTGCAAGTGCAGAAGCATTTCCATCTGTTAGCCCTTGATAAAGCATAGCGTTTTTCAAACCTAGTTCTTCAGCGTATCTACTACTAGCAGCACCTATCTTATCCCCTACGGGTACAGGCTTAGGCAGTCTAGAGATATCAAGCCCTAGTTCAATGTAAGGTTCTTCAACCCACGTAGGCGGGAACGACGTTATATCTAATCCAAATTTCAGAGAATTAGTGTAATCCATGCAAACATCGCTCCAAAGCTCACCTTCTCTATAAAAAAGCCTGTATAGGAGATACGTTGTCGGCGAAATGTACCATTTAACCCTATTGTATAGCTCAGGCTTAGATACATTTAATCGATAAATTTTAACAATAGGCGATGTAGGATCAAGCTTAACACTTCTATCTGATAGTTTCTTCATAGCTTCTAGGTCTTTAATCTTCTCGAAAATTTCATCATCTCTCTCATAATACATTATAGGCCCAACTAATACCCTACCATAATCATCCACTCCTATTAGAGTGCCGGATGTACTTGTGATAGAAACATGTTTTTCGCAATTATCACAATCTTTAACAATAGTTGGAACAGCTATTTTTAATGCTTTCAACCATTCATCAACTGATTGACCAGATATAGATTCCCTCCCTACAGACAGAAGGTTACCCTCAATATCGTATACCTCTACTCTTACACCACTACTACCTAGGTCTATCCCTATAAAGAGTTGTTTCATTAAACCACCTGGGGAACAATCTAAGTACTTAATATACAAATTTTAAACCTCTATAATAGCTTAGTAACGTAAACCTTGATGTACTCGAAGATTTGCTAGCAATGAAAAATATTTGAAGCAACATAAAAATGAGTAATAATACGCTAACCAAATCCTAGAAACAATAAAATACTAAAAATTGTTGAAGGATTACACTTTATTTGTACGAAGACCTTTCCAAAAGTAGCATGTTAAAATATAATGAAAGATTGCAAAATATTATTAGATCTTCGAGTTAGCGTGAACTTTTCTTCTTAGTGAATTAGCGGAAACGTACAACAAAGTTAAAGATATTGAGGTTGCAGTAATCCCGTATCCTATATCAACATACGGAGGATTCCATACGATATGGATCGGTGATACGCCATTGAATGGTATTGCTATTAAAAACCCTGTTGCAGATCTCAGGATAGGAGCATTAGATTTCCAATGCAATGCATATGCTACTTTAACTAAAAGTGCTGTGTCTCTGTGTACCTCGAGGTGTAATTCTGGAGGATTAAATCTAAGATAGGCGCTACATGGTTCTACGGTTATATTCATGTAATTTACTATGAAGCTCCATAGTTTAGACGTCTCATCAACGATTTTCATTAATTTACCATAAGATAAACTTTTATCCCACTTTAGGTAGCTCCACGGATTTCCAGGATCATAAGGGAGAATATGTTCACCTAGTAAGGGGGTCTCAACTTGTACAAAATTAGCGTCTACTTTATGTGTAAGGAATTTTTCACCATGTGTAAGTAGGAGTGTTTTATATCCTTCCCCTAGGTATTTGGTAGCTTTCTCTAAATTGTCAACTACTACACCAGCTATCAACTCTTCCGAGATATATGGCATACCTTCAACTATTATTGCTTTGAAACCTTCGTGAGCCATTAAATTGATTAACTTTGGATTAAATTCTTGGGTATCGAATACAACGAGCTTCGAGCATATTGCTAGGGATGGATCTCCGTTATACTCGTAGAGGTTGAATTTATACCCTCGATATTCATAGGTAGCTATCTTCCTTAAATTTAAAACACCAAAATCTATACCTAGTATACTGCTATTCTTATGTACATGTAGCTTAACTCCATATATACTGTACCTGCATCTATTTTGGCAACGTGGTTGTAGAATGAAAGAAGTTTTTGTTGGGTTAACGAATTTTTTGACAGGTTCTAGTTCAACTTCCGAGTTGTTTAGGGGTATAACAACTACTTTCACAAAATCTGAGGAATAATTCGTTAATTCAATCTTTATACCACTAAATTCGTTGAATTCTACTATGTTGTCGAACATACATTCTACTACTTCTGAATTTTCTTGAACCTTACTAAATTTACAGCTATAAGAAGTTGTATTGATTTGCGTTAGCCCTACGTATACATCTAAGTCCGTAAATATGTACTTTGATCGGGTAAGTTCAACTATATTACTTAATATTACTGGGTTTATCAAGAGGTTGTTTACCCATTCAAAATACACCGTTAAATCAAAGAACGTAGGATCTCCTTGGTTATACGACCCTGTAGATGTAGTATAGTTGTATAGAATAGAGAAAGCAACAGGGCTATTAGATAGAATTAACGGTGTACCTACAACTAAAACTCTACCACCTTTCACTATACTAGTAAACCCAGGAAAAGCTACACCAATTGGTTTCTCATAGGGTGCAACAGTCCTAGTAACAATAATACTTGCAATGAGCCCAGCAATTAACAGGCTTTTAATGAAGAATAACATGCTAGATTTACGAGCCGATATAGAAGCTAGCTGTTTACTGCCTCCTATGTACATAGATATAAATGCAGAATTGTTAATCAAAAGAAACCTCCAAGGCATTATAAACGAAGTTATTTCCCTAATTAATGTTGGTTCAGAGACTTTGATGTTGGTTAAAGCAATCTGTAGCAGAGCAATAGATGTATATAGCATTAATCCCCAGAACACTACAAAGTTAGATCTATTCGTTTTCTCAACAAATATGATACGCATCAAAATAACGATACTCACAATTAACATGGTTAGCGTTACAATATCTATGCCTAGAAACTCTAAATACAGCCCTGGAACCCAAGCGAATGGGGATACCTCGTGGAGCGGTGAAGAATCTTTGTACATAGTAAGCATAGATAATAGGTAACCAGAGGAAATACCCAGAACAATAACTGTATAGGTAGCTACTAATAAAATGCCTTTCCTCCAGCTTTTCCTAATTGCAACAACTAGCAACAAAGTCATAGGCAAAACGATGTTTATCAACCCATACGAGTGAGCAAGAATAGATAGACCTCCAATAACAGCGGATAGAACCATATGTTCAATACGTTGGCTAGAGCTATACAATAGAACTAAACTTGTTGAGGCAATGGTGAACCCCCACGAGAGTAGGTAAGGAAACGCACCTTTATAGTATACAATCCAAAGTGTTGGAAAGAATACTACAACTGGTATAAAAAGCGAAGATATTCTTCGATCAATCCCAGCTTCTACGGCAAGAAACAACAGAGATACAGTATAGAGTACAAGAGTTAATACCCTACATAGGTTATAGGAATGGACGGCCCCAATCAAATACGAAAAAGGATAAGCTATAGCATAAAATAAAGGTGCGTAGTTTAGTAAAATCATTCCATTGTATTGCTTAAGACTAAACCCTGCATTCAAGATGTACTCGCTTAAAAAACCTGCTATCCTATAGATATGAGCTCTCGAATCATCCCCTGGAGGAATATATGATAACGAGAATAACTCAAATAAATTCAAGGCAATAAAGACGCAGAGTACAACAATAATAACGTGCAAAAGTACTTCAAGGAGATTACTCATCATTTTCTTAACCATACAAATTGCACCTCACAAAATGGGATCAGCTAATAACCTAGTATCGTAGTTTTAAATGCTTAAAATCTTGAAGAGCGTTAAAATACTGGGTCCTCAAAATAGAATAAAATAATATACATTCGCGTATAACTCCTTAATTAGTTAACAGCATAGATTAAATTAAACAGTAATAAAATGGTTTCTAGGAAATTGTTTTATTATAAACTCCAGGTTTCTACATTTGATGTACCTAGTATCGATTTAATTATTATTAAGTATGTTAAAAAACTTTACTTAATAGTTTCTTAAACTCAACAGAGTAAACATAGATATTTGTCACTAAATTATTTTCAAGTCGTGGAGCTTTGTTGTTAACTACGACTATTTATATCATTAAGTACATGTTATCAGTTATTTAATATCTACGGGAAATCGTAACTTCAGTAATAATACTAGGTAAAGTTTTTATTGTCTTGTTATGCCTTGATTACCCAGAGGTACAATGTCATGAATGCGGGTGATATTTTATTAAAGTTTTTTGTTGTTTTTGCCTTAGGATTTACACCTATAGCTGAAGTTAGGGGAGCTATACCTTTAGCGTACAAGTTCTTCATGGTCGATGTTAGAAATACCTTACTATTTTCTATAGCAAGTTTATTCGGTGTTATAGGGAACCTCGTTATAGCACCTCTGGTTTTATTTGCTTTAGACAAGATAGAGAAGATCATACTTAAAAGCAAGTTAGTACCTGCATTTATTAAAAAAGCTTACCTAAGTTTATTATCATACGTCAGGGCTAGAGCTAAGAAGTACGAAAACATCGAAGCAGTAGGATTAACACTATTTGTAGCTATACCTCTACCTGTCACAGGTGCTTGGACAGGGTCATTAATAGCTTACATACTTGGGTTAGAGAAAAAGAAATCTCTGGTATGTATAGAGCTAGGAGTTCTATGTGCAACAACTATTATGCTTACAGCCATTCTCTTGTTCACGTCATTACTAAGAGTCTTAGGAATTGAGATATAGTTGTCGGTAGAAAAGATGAATTCATTAAGTTAAAACCAGAAAATAAAATTATAGTTAATTAATTGTTTTCTAGCTCAATTTGCTTAGGAAAGGGCATCAATTACTCGATTATAGTATAATGTAAAATATTATGTATAGAATCCATGCAGATACAACTGATACTGTATTATATACAATGCTAATTTTTATGAAGTCTGTAAAGCTTACGTTATGACCTTGTTTCTCAAGTAGTCTTATTGCTGTAACATTCGCAGAGGCCCCCATGTATGTTAAGTTACCTCCAAGTGTGATACCTATAAGCACGGACCACATTATTACAACAGGGTTCAGTAATAGTAGTTCAGATATTTTTTTGACGACAGGTATCATTGTCATCGTCAGAGGTACGTTGTCTATAACTGATGAGAGTATGACCATTAAGTAGAGTAACGATGATACTAGCGCCATCAGGTTATCTTTAAAGATCCAAACAAGTTCTTCTGCAAATATGTATGCAATACCATGTTTCTCAAAAGCACTTGAGAGTACGAATACTCCTATTAAGAATAGTAGAAGCTTCCACTCAAAGCCATGTTTAAATGCGTAGACAACGCTATTGGTATCTCTATGAATAATCCTAGCGATAGTTATTCCTCCAACAGCTACAGCAGCTGTTAAGCTAAATGGTATGTGGAGAGCATGTCTAAGGCTAAGGAGGATAATCTTTATGGTTAGAAAAACTATAGCTTCTACGAGAAATGGCTTATCTATCGATAGAGATATGCCGTTTTTGTTATTGGGAATGCTAGGTTTAATGTTTATTTTCCTTGAGCTTATAATACTTGTTACGGTTATCGCTAGTATCATTGATATTAGCGTGAAAAAGAACATTGACGGTTTTCCTCTGTATATTATGAAATCTGTAAAGGTTAATTTGAAAGCACCTGCTGTAAGTATTGCAGGGGGGTCTCCGATCATTGTTGCTGAACCGGCTATATTGGCTGACAAAGCTAGCATTATTGTTGGTATTATAGGATCTGTACCCAGAGATCTACATATATTGTATACAATCGGAAATAGGAGTACAACGACAGATACGTTCTCCATAAGGATGCTGATGAGACCAGCCACCAGAGATATCAAGAAAATTAACAGATATGTAGATCCCTTAGATAATCTAACCATGTGTCTTGCAATAACCTCAGCAAAACCGCTTTTCTCTAAATATACTGTTAAAATACTTACACCAAGTATGAGTCCAAGAACATCCCAATCAACATACGTAAAAATTTCATCGATAGAAACAGCTCCCAATAGGATAAGGATAAACGCTATGGCTAGGCTTATCCACTGTCTCTCAATCTTACCCCAAATCAGTAGTGCTATAAATACTACCAGTAGTAGTGGGATGAGGACTACATACATTTTAGACTAATCATTACCGCAAAAATATGGAATATAAGCCTATATGGACTCTTTCTATCTACGGTATCCTTTAATATCTAGTTGTAGATATAGTAAAATGTATAAAGCCTCAATAAATTACTACATAGCATTAAGCTAGGTAATGAATTAAACTCCCTGATCAATCGCAATGTATATACATGCTAAGCTTAATCACAATCCCATTGTTACAATACCTCCTTTTTTGCATTATACGATGTGTAACGTTTCTTTAAAATAGTGCTTTTATCCATAAATATGATCTAAAACTAAATAATATCGGTTAGCATGTTAGATAAAAAAGATGCAAGTACAGGAAGGATTGTGTGGGGATGAAACAGCCTTTATGGAGTTTTTAGTCTACATATTATCGAGTACTTTACGTAGATAACAGAGTAGCGAGTTCCATAAGGTTAGGATTGATAGAGATAATCTATTTCCTTCATGGATAAAAGATTACGTTTTGTTTATCTTTGCTCCATACACCATTGAAGTTATATTTTATACGTCGTAGATACCATATCGTTTTAAACTATACTACTATGTTCTTTAACTATATGTCTATAGTTTTCGTATAAGGCATAAAATGTGTAGAAGATTATGTAGTCTTAAACAACTTTATCATGGGGTGTGAATGTTTCCATATGATTATGAAGTTCATAGAACTCAGTATCGCAGTATTTCTTCTGCTACTTGAGTGAAGGTTTTTCCCTCTTTGGTTGAGCGATCTTTTATTTCTTTGTATAGCTCGGTATGGGCTTTATCTTTTTGTCTGACAAAGAATAGTATATGGTTTACTAACTGTTTAACGTCCGTGAAAATCTTATTGCATGCAATACATCTCCAACTAGGTCCTGAGGTGGAAGCTTTAGGTATACTAGGTTTTGCTACTTCTTCTACCGGTGATGAAACCCTTGACTGAGGAATCGTGATAACTCCTAAAGCTATGCTTTGCCAAAGTTTATAGGGATTCTCATTACATAGTTTAGCTATAGATCTCACTACCTCAAGCGTAAAAGGCGCTCCAACTTCTTGGACAATCTTAATCAAGTTTGATGTACATTTGTTCGTGGCTCTACCCCAAAAAAGTTTAGTCACTTAAGCATAAAAACAATTTCGGCGCATCCTATAAAGGATAACAGCATTTAATGCCGTGTGTAATACTATTTTCACCGGCATAAATTATGATGAAGGCGGCCTGACTGAAGAAAGTAAACATGATGAGGCTTAGAAGGTCTGAGTTTTATACCTAGATATACTTATACTGTAATATTGTATTACCTTTAACGGATTTTCGATTACGGTAGTGAAACTTTTAAATCTTATTCTAAGCCAAATAGTTTGAAGCCGCCGTAGCTCAGCCCGGTTAGAGCGCCGGACTCATAAGCTCTAGGCTGGGAGATCCGGTGGTCGCGGGTTCAAATCCCGCCGGCGGCACTAAATACCTAATAAGCACCCCAGCCTTTGGTTTGAGTCAACATATTCTTTAGGTTTCTAACTCATATATTTACCTTGCTAAATCGTTAAAGGTGGTAGGCGGAAAATGCCTCTACTAGAGGATTTAGTTGTTTGCGCTTATGCACTATGTGAAGATGATTTTTATGAAATCGAAGAATACGCTGATTGTATTCCCGAAGCATTGTATACGTTGCATAACATTGCTGTACAACTAGGTATAAAGATTAGGTTTTCAACGGTTTCAGCATTAATTAACCATGTAGTAGAATTCAATAAACTCAAAGAACAAGAAGTAATACAGCTAATCAACAACCTAAAAAAGATAATCCAAGGAGAAAACACGCAACCATCAACAAAATCACTACTCAAAATACTACTTAAAAAAGAACTAGACCTACCCCTAAAAGAACAAGACCTAAACGAAATAGCAATAGCAGCACTATACGCCTCACTAACCAAAACAATAAACAAAACGCAGGAACATCCGCCCCTCCTTGAAGCCCCAACAATTAACCAAGAGACTATAGCAACGATAACTTAAAAAATCCGCATATAAAAATTAAAAATATCAGCGACTTAAGGGGCCGTAGTTTAGCTTGGGAGAATGCGGGGCTTGGGCCCCCGTGGTCCGGGGTTCAAATCCCCGCGGCCCCACCAAATAGATATATGTTCTTGGCTTTACGTATCTTTGCACAATTTAATATAGTTTCTAGTGTATCAAATCGGTACGTCAATTTTTGCAAAGTCCTGAAATTTTTTATACTTGATTGAAGCTAGGAACGTATAACAACGTAGTAGGTTAGGTAGGTGTATGTACTGTTATATTTTTATTGCAATCTTATTGATGATCATTAATATCAAGGTCTTAAATCAGCCATTATGAGTTAAACCTGGTGGATTATTGGTAGTCCACGTATTACAATCTACTACTTCACGATATAGCAATTCATATCTCGCAAAGTTACGATGATCCGCTAAGCTGTTAATTCTATCGTAAAAATCTATTTTCACAGAATAATGTAAAGCTTTTTATATTCACCTTAAAGTTACTGTAATAAAGATTCACGCTGTACAGGGGACGTTATAGTGGTAAGGTAGGGATTTTCATGAGGGTAAGCACTCCGAATATGAATTTATTTGATATTTCCTCAAATAAGAAAAATTTAATTCTAAAAATGCTTACTGTAATTGTAATCGTAGGTGCTATAATAATTGGCTGGAATTACTACGACGTAATGTGGTGGATTCAATGGTATAGAATAGCTGCATCTCAAGGTTTAGCTGGGATTATCAATATATATAGGCTTTGCGTTCCTCCAGAGTGTAAAGCACCTTATCCTCCGCTAGCTATATTGATATTTGTGCCTCTATACGCCTTAACATCGTATTTTCAGCCAATGATTAGAATGGTTCTGCTTAAGACATTTATAGTCTTGTTGCCGGGCACCATGGTGTACATGGTTATTAGAAGAACTAAAGGTATTGATTATGCTTGGCTATGGTTGTTAAGCTGGCCATTTCTGCAAATTCTTTTCTGCCTTCAATTCGACGTCTTAATAGCATTGTTTATACTGTTATCAACAACTATGATAATAAGATGCGAAATCGATAAAGCTGGGTTGTTCCTAGGTCTAGCCACGATGATAAAACATGTTGCAGCTATTCTGTTACCTCTACATATAATATTTCTTAAAATCGTGAAAGGAGGAAAAGAAACCCTAAGATACATCTTGGTTTACGCAGTAGTTATAGGTTGCATAGCTTTACCCTTTTTTGTTGTAGCTCCAAGTGAATTCATTGACCATATACTGTTATTTCATTCATCGAGAGCGCCGCAAGACATATCGCTATGGGCTTTGGCAACAATTTTCCTTGAAAACTATGTCATTGAACTACGTCAGCTTATAGGTAACCTATGGGCTTTATTTTTCGCAGCGGTATATATTTTGTCCTTGTATTTGTTTTGGCATCAATTGAAACAATACAAGTTCAACTATGATGATAAACTACTACTTATATATACATCAATTGTATTACTGCTATTCATATCTTTAAATAAGGTTGGTAACCTAAACTATATTGTTTGGTTTATTCCTGTAGCTTTCTTAGCGCTCAATAGAAATCACTTAAAGATTCTATACAAGCTAACGTTTGCTCTAGGTATTACAGGGCTGATCTATGTATTCATGCTATTTATTCCACCAGCATCAGCTGATAAAGTGATGTTTATATCTGAAGACTTTACTTACTGGAATGCAAAAGCCCTTATAGCTCAATCGTTAAATCCATACATATTTTCTACATTATCGTCTTTGATGTACATAGCTAACCCTTATTCAGCAGAACCGTTCTCATCTCCAACAGACTTTGTAACAAGCATCTCTTTATTCAGGGTTCTTTATATTCTTAGACCTCATATAATGGTGGCTGTAATAATTATATCTCAGATTTTACTATCAATTATTATAGTGCTAAAATTTAGATGGTTAAAGGACTACATCTTAGGGTTCTTCTAATATAGGACAATAATGTACTGGGTTAGATTCCTAGCTTTACATTATTACACAAAAACTAATAAATCAGACAAGAGGAATACATTTCTAGTGATCAGAGTTAAGAGATGAGCATAATGTTCTTCTGCCCCAAATGTGGATCAGTTATAGTAGCTAAAGGAGGAAACATTGTTTGTCCCAAATGCGGGACCCTTGTACAAGCTAACCCAGCTTTAATTCAATACTTTAAGAAATCAACACATTTCGCTAAAGTTTACGAGAAGAAAGTAGATGTCAAAAGCATAGACCTACCTACTTCAGCCATCCTAGATACAAACATTGCTTGCCCTAAATGTGGTAATAGAGGAGTTTACTACTGGAGGAGACATAGATCATCTGCTGAAAGCTCTGACGTAATAGAGAAAGTCTATAAATGCAGTTCTTGTGGTTATAACTGGAGTGAAATAGGGTAAAACTTCTGGTGTGAAACTAAGGAAACCAGTAAATTAGCTGCTTATGGTCTACGGATTACTTATGAGTACAGACACATAAGGTAACGTTTCAACGCAATGGACGTTGATTAACTTAAATAGTTGCATACTATTACACCACAAATAATAACAGAAAGCGGTGCATATTATGGCGCTAGATGAAGTTGAAGCCATAAGAGACTCTATACTCCTTGCAGCAAAACTTATGGCTGTTGCAGCTAAAACAGCTCCTAAAGCTAAAGGTGTTGACAATATAGTTATTAAGGTTATAAACAATAGAGAAGAACTCGAAGCTTTAGCTAAGAAGATGGAAGAGTTAGCCGAGGTATATAAAGAAGAGAGGTGGAGAAGAGATGCAGATAACGTTAGAAGAAGTGAGGTCTTGGTAATAATTGGATGTAAAGTTGTTAACATAGGTGTTGAAACTCCAAGGCTATGGAGTTTAAATGCAGATAAAGTATTAAGTATTGTTAACTTAGGTATAGCCATAGGCTCAGCTGTAAAAACAGCCTCTATATTTAACATCGATAATAGGGTTATGTTTACAGCAGGTGTCGCAGCCCAAGAACTAAAACTTATTGATGCAGATTTCGTATTTGGCATACCGCTTTCGGCTACTGCAAAGAATATATACTTTGATAGAGTTTGGCCCCCATCAAAAAGCAAATAATGAACTACAAATCTTTTTCTACACTTTACTTTTTACTTGGTTGTAGAAACCAAGCACCAATATTATTATGCATACTATTAATGCTGCTATCCCATTTAAACCTAACGTTGTAATACCTTTGTATATCATGATAGTTCCGGTTAAAGCAAAGAGAAGAGATAATATGTAGCCACTCAAAATGTAAACTATAGCTATAAGCAACATCATTACCAATAGGAACAAAATACCCTTCTCTATACTTGGAATGAGAATACCTGTAGCTATGTATGCAAATAACGTGGATATAGCAAGCTTATAGATGAGGAAACCCGCTAAGAAGCCGACAACTATTGCTATGAGCATCAACAAAGTCGATATGGCAACGCTATTCCATAACCTAAAGCTGTGAATCCATGTTAAATAGCTTAGAAAAGCACTAAACACAATAGACGATAGAATTCTAGCAAGTTGTTTTCCCCAAAAACTTAAGGCTACCCCAAGTATCGTCATAATTACGTATGCGGGTACATCAATGTACTCTACAGCAGACATGATTGCTACCTATGTAATACTCAACCTTGTAGATACGCCCTCGGAGGAAATATATCTATTTCTCTTATCCTTATAAAATCGGCTCTAGATCCATAACAACCCTCTCTTAGCAACGTATTTTCCCCTAATAGGCACTCTATGCCTGCACCTAGGACACTTATATATCTCTCCATCTCTATCTAAGTTAAATTCTCTAACTCTATAGCCATACCTAAATATCAGTATTTTACCGCATTTCGGGCACTTAGTAGACTCAAGTTCAGGGTCGCCGTAGTTACCAATGTAAACATACTCTATACCTTCTTTTTTAGCTATATGGGCTATCTTCAGCAGTTTATCTGCAGGTGTTGGAGGTTCACTCCATTTATGTGCAGGGTAATACCTATTTACGTGAAGAGGAACTTCAGAGCCGAGCTCATTTAAATGTTTGTCGATAATCCATTCAATGCATTCATCGAAGTCGTTCGTGTTCGTTACCACTAAGTATACCATTTCGATATGGCCGCCGCGGCTAAGTATATGCTTTGCATTTCTATAGATTAAACTGTGATCTATACTAGGTAAAGCTTTCCTCATCATTGGACAACCCTTAATATCTATACTCCAACCATCTACATTAAACTCGAGTAATCTGTTTAATACATCTACTGTTTGATAACCATTTGTTACAACGGTTAAGTATAGACCGTTCTTGATAGAGAGTTCAGCTAAATCCAAGAGGTATTCCACGCTTACGGTAGGCTCATTAAAACTTGCGCTAAAACCTTCATCACCGAACAGTATAGCCAACTTCACCAATTCATCGGGTGGAACAATTCTATTATATTCTTTTGGATGAGTAAAACTGAGATGGTGGTTTTGACACCAAGGACAGTAGAAATTGCAGCCCCAGAAAGAGAAAGTCGTAGCAGTACTATTTGGCCAGTAATGGAATAGAGGTTTGATTTCTATAGGTCTACTCTCTATAACGCTGATCTTACCGTATCCAACATTATAGAGCACTCCATCGATATTCTTGTAGTTACCGCATATGCCGATACCATTAGGAGGAATAAGACATCTTCTTTCACAAGTTAGACAACGCGTAAAATTACCTTTGTTCACCGTGAATCTTGATCTCACACCGAAGGTCATAGAGGGTAAACTCCTTCTCCGAATTTTATGTGCATCAAATCCTATATACTTTAAGGCTCTGCAATTAATTAAACTTATTATAAGCCTAGCTACCGTTGGTACCTACAAAACCTTTTCTTCAACTAGAGTACTATAATTAATTTTGCTAGAAGGTTTTCTAAAACATTGTGTAATACAAATATTAGTTTAAGCAAGTCACATCTCTAAATAAAGATTAGTTGTTATATAAGGTAACAACACCATAGCATCTTCGCATCACCATCCATAGCTTGGTGGCAAAGGTCTTGAATTTTATTTATTTTGATTTCTATCTCCTTGAATTCTTCATAATCTTTGTACCCATCAATAGACTTGCATTCATACTTTTCAGTAATAATACTGTCTAACTTAGGCAACTTACGTCTTTAACTATATGAGATAGATCCTCGGAGTAAACCCTGGATGCCGCAATATCTTGAAAATCACTTATTGTAATACCCTTGGTTCTTCCAACTATATGCCTTAACCTAGGTATTGAGTTGCTTCTCTAAAATCAATCCATAGTTTCTCCTCTAGTTATATCGGCACAGTTTTCTAGCGATATCTGAAAATATACATTCATACATTAACCACGAGAACTCTAGCTTCTTACCAAAACTCTTTAGTATATGTTTTAGGAAGCTTAAGGTTGATGTTTACCAATCATGGATGTTTCTTACACCCTTGTAGTTACAGTACTATAGAGCGCCTTTAGGTGCCTACGCTATCAGCTTAGCAATCCTATACAATTCTTTTCACTAATTTATTAAACCTTGTTGTATACATGTAGTAGAGAATAAATCCTCTTAGGTATACATCTACAAACATAGCCGTCCAAGGTCCTATAACACCGAGCATCGGTGCTAAGAGGAATGACAATGTTACCCTCACTAGGAAAAGACATCCAAGGTTAATAGTGAAGGGGGCGATAACGTTACCCGCTCCACGTATTGCACCTCCCGTAATCATGGTTAAACCTAAGCCAAATTCGTTTAACCCTGCTATAATTAGGTAAATTGAGGCAAGTCTTTGTACTTCTATGTTTGGTGCAAATACTGATGTTAATTTATAGCTACATAAAGCTACAGATAAGCCCAATAAAGCCATTATTGTAGACCCTAATTTTATTACCTTTAAACCTATGTTCTTGGCTTCTTCTATGCTTCTAGCGCCAATCTTTTGACCAACAAGGACAGATGCTGTCGTCAAGAAGGCTATACCGGGCATGTAGATTAAACTTTCTATTCTAAGACCAATACTATGTGCAGCCATTGCTAAGTCTCCAAGCCTAGATATAATACCTGCGTAGACGTTATTTCCCAATGAGAAAAGTAATCTTTCTAAGAAAGAGAAGAAACCAAGGTTAAGCATCCTAATTGTGCTTAGCTGTTGTTTCACTTCTATCGTTGGGATAAGACCTATCTTTAAGATAAAGTAACTGTTAAGAAGTAATGATATAGTTTGCGAGATTACAGTTGCGATAGCAGCTCCTGCTACTTCAAACTTAGGAAACCCATATAAGCCGTAGATAATCAGCGGATCTAAAAACATATTCAATGCTAAACCAACAGTATTTGAAATCATAGAGTAAACAGTTTTCCCAGCAGATACCACAGCAACATCAAGGGACATAGCTGCAAACGCAATAACAAGACCGCAGAATCTTATACGTAGATATTCAACGGCATAATTAAAGGTTAAACCCTTTGCATTAGACTGGACAACTATTATCCATGGAGCTCTATACGCTAATATCGCGGAAGATGTTGCTGTCAATGTACAGCCAAGTAAAAGAATGAAACCTAAGATAGACCTAGCTTTAGCTAATTCTTTAGCTCCAACACTCTGTGCTACAGCTATTGATAGAGGGGTATGGAAGAGCGCAAAAAAGGCTTGAACAAGCCAAAAAATATAGCCCGATATACCTAGGGCTGCAATAGCGTTTTCGCCAAGGTTTTTAACGAAGTATGTATCAGCTATAGAGTATAAGCTAGAAACAAGTTCAACTATTACAAGGGGAAGCGAAGTCCTCAATACCTGCAGTATATCGCTATCCAAGGTTATACGTGAAGCTAAGCGCAGTTTTAAAGACATTTTGGTATTTCACGGGTTACTGCTATGTAATAGCAACGGGATAATAAGCTTCACACGAACAAAAACCTACCCATCCAAATTCAAGGTTTAGAAAATTGATGTAGGTTATTATTGTACTGAGCAAAAAGATGAAGTCAGGAAAAATGCAAATAAGTGCGAAGTCAGATAATACTCACATAATTTTTGAGCTACCTGCTATATCTTCCCAGCTAATATTTAACGCAGTAAATAATTGCTCAAGAGTTGTTCTCATTGCTTCTAGGTATTTCTGCACATCTATTTCGCTTACCTTAGCTAGTTGTATAGGTTTAACACCCTCCTTAGACTTAACTTTGATGTATGTTATTATATCCCCCGAAGATACCTCTATACCGTACCTTTGAAGCATTAGAGCTGCTTTAACATGTTGTGGTGTCGTCTTCTCGTATTCAGGTAAACTCTTTGTTAATCCTACGTGGAATGCGACTTCATCTAACGTTAACAGCCTATACCTTAACGAAATGTAGTACTTTTCAAGTGTTCTCCTAACGCTCTCTACAACCTTAATAGCGTCCTCAGGTTCATTTATGGATGCTATCTGCTTTATTATTTCATTGAATAGATTCTTTATGAAATCGGGGGTATTTCTCTTCTTACCAACCATACCCTTAATATCTATTTCGCCAGATGTTAGAATCCCAACATAATTCTTTTTAAGAGCAAAAGCAATAAATTTATAGACCTTATCCATCTCAAGCTCTAATCCGTATGTTAGCTCAACCCATCTCCTAAGTTCCTCCAACTTAGTTGGATCGGGGTTCCATACAAAAAGCGAGTCTGTATCTCCATACAAGACTTTGAGCCCTAGTTCTTCAGCCTTTGCAATAGTAGTCGTAATGATCCTTCTGCCCAAAGCCGTAACGCTTTCAGCAACAGATGGAGCATATAGTGTAAAGGTTTTGGCTCCAAATACACCATAAGCAGCATTGATATACACCTTCATAGCCCTTTGAACTACATCGTACCAGCTACGATATGCTTCATCAAGTTTTCTATCCTTAGCTTTCTTCTTGTAGATCCTAACCCTAAGGTCCCTCAAGAAACCTACCACCTCTGATGTTATTCCTGCTTTTTCTAGGCATACATGGTGTATAACTTTGTCTTTTTCATCAACTATATCGGCTAGTTTATTGCAGTAGCTGGGTTCTGGATCTATCGTTTCATAGCTTAGGTTCCACCTTTTTATAATAGATGGATATAGAGATGCAAAGTCTAATACGAAAACATTAAAGAACATACCCTGCGGCGGATCAATTACTATTGCTCCTGCATATTTCTTGCCCTTAATTATTGCTTCTGTAACCTTCTTACCTTTTAACGATACTATATCCTCTGGACGCGGTATCAAGTATTTTCGTTGTCTATGTTCCCAGTAAAACAAGTTCTTAATCCAAACAGAGACTGTGGTTCTACATACATCTTCCATACCTAGTTTGCTAATACGCATAATTAGCAGTACTAGCTTCCAAACAAGTTCATCAGCAAAAGTCGTTAACTCAAGCGTTATCTGGGCATCCCTTGAGTTATACCTTACAAGAGTTGATAAATCTACTTTACCAAGTTCTTCATCAAGTTGCACTTTTCCTATTCCTAGAAGCGCTTGCGCCACACTATCAAGGTTAACTTCCTTGTACCTACCTTCAAAAGCATAAGTTTGAATAGCTTTGTTGTTAAAGAACTTATAGAGGTCTAAATGTATTCCATGTACAAGCTCAGCCACGTATTCGATCTTCCTACCCCCTTTAACAACCTTCTTGATCTTGATGCCTATCAACTCTTTAGGAATACCTAATTTTAGAGCTCTAACATATAAATATCTAAGGTCGAAGTTATCACCATTAAATGTAAGTACGACCGAGTATCGAGAGATAACGAGCAAGGACTCTAATATCATGTGCAACTCGCTATCGAATACCTCAACTTCTACATCTTCTGGTAGCTTCTGCAATACTTTTAGATTTTCTCTATTTAATATAAAGACTTTTCTCAGCCCATCATTAGAGAAGAAGGCTATTGATATTATAGGGAATACAGCATCATCAGGGGAAGGTACTCTGCCTTCAAAGGGAGTATAAACCTCTATATCTATAGCAACACGCCTTGCTGAAACCCACTTTGTCTCAAAAAGTTTCGCTAAATTTACGGCGGTTTCAAGGCTTTGTGGATTCGAGATATCTAGAACTTTAATGATGTTTTCCCTAAGCGATTCAAGATCTATCTCTACAATCTCTTCAATCTTAGCCCCTTCAATTTTATAAGGCATTCCCGGTATTAATCCCAGGTCGTAAATGTAGTTGACATGATACCTTATATTAGCCTCCCATGCTATTGGGACTTTATTTCTAAGCGATCTCACGGCTATAGGATCTTTAACAACAATTTTAGTGAATCGCTTAACAGCGTTACGTAAAGGATCGAATTTCTCAACGGTTTCTATAGAGTCAAACGATTTATGCCTAACTATCTCGGGTATTTTATTGATCTTCTCCGGCGGGATATCCGTTAAGAAGTACGGTTTATGCCCTGTCTTATCGTAGTAATAAAGAAGATCGTTGCTATTCACATCATAGAGAACTAGAACCGCCTTCCCCAGATCACCATTGTACTTAACATCCAGTAGATACGCGTAATTAGCTGAATCTACGTATCGTGGTTCGCGGTAGAATTTAAAGATTTTTTCATTATCCAGATCCAGAGCTTCTGGGATGTATACGCGGAAATCAAGGTAATCGAACCTCTTATAACGAGGATATTCCCTCTCTTCTATTGATTGTTTATCTATATTACTAGTTTTATCAACTAATAACTCTGCCTTTGCTTCACCAGTAGACATGGGCTTAGCTGGTTGCTGGTGTTGATTAAGGTTTACGGATTCTTTTGGTGCTTCGATACTTAGGTTCTCCTTAGTAGACTCGCTGGACTTAGTTGACCCCGCTTGATGTTTTAAAGATTCACTCTTCTTGATGAACTCTAGTAACGTTTTCTGCTTAGTCAACGATTTAACCTCGTTTAGGTGGTTGTTACAGTACCTTAACTAGGTCCACACTAAATTCTAGTCTATGGATATTTATAAAGACTGTGCACGCATTAACGGTAAGGGAAAACATATTTTTCTTCGTAATCTTTTTTCTTACGCTCATACTCATCTCTATCCATTATAGGCTTAGCAGGTGCGCCTGCTACAACAGTATAAGGCTTAACACTCTTGGTAACCACAGCTCCTGCGGCTACAACACATCCTCTACCTACTACTATACCTGGCGTAATTACAGCGTTAGCCCCTATAACAGCTCCTTCTTCAACGATTGTTTCGATAAGCTTTCTGCTAGGGGGATATCTGTCATTTGTAAATGTAACCCTAGGCGCTATAAATACATTCCTTCCTATCTTAACGCCCGGGGGTATGTAAACGCAAGACTGAATAATAGTATCCTCATCCACCACTACATGCCCATCTACAACTGTTCCTGTTCCTATTCTGCAACCCGATTTTATTACGGTATTCTCCCTAATTACAACGTTGTGCCCAATTTCAACTCGTTCTGCAATTTCAACTTTTTCGTATATTGTGGTGTTGTGCCTAATGATAACGTTACTACCGATGGTAGCTCCATCGCTTAACTCGTCTAGTATCTCATCAAAAACACTAAAATGGCTTGATGTAAAAATGCTGATGATCTTTGATCTAATAGGGTAGCCTATAATGATGTTGTTGTCTACGAAGGTGTTAGAGCCAATACTACTTGGCCCATAAATTCTTACGTTATTCCCTAGGACGGTATTACTACCTATACCAGTTTTTCTACCTATGTACATAGGGAAGATACACCTAAAAGATTTTATTATGGGGAATTAAAGCCGATGCTAAGTTAAGAACTGTAAACCTTATTAAGTTGTGGGCTGAGTTTTCTCTTTACTAGGTATCAATATGAGCAACGTTAAGAAGTATGTTTATCAATTTGAGGAGGGAGACCCTGAAGATAGCAAGCTTTTCGGAGGCAAAGGAGCAAGCCTGATAAGAATGACCAAGCTAGGATTACCAGTACCACCAGGTTTCGTTATAACCACTGAAACATGTGTTGATTTCTATCACTCCAGAAAATCGGAGATAGGAGCTTTAGAGTTTGAGTTATCTAAGAATCCCCCACCTGAGGTTAGAGACGAACTTATAAGAAAAATATGGAACATTATAGACACCTTAAGTTTACCTCAAGGACTTTGGGATCAAGTAGTTGAACATATGAGGATTCTTGAGCAGAAGACAGGGAAGAAGTTCGGGGATCCCAGTAACCCGCTATTAGTATCTGTTAGAAGTGGAGCACCAGTTTCAATGCCTGGTATGATGGATACAGTGTTAAACCTAGGATTAAACGACCAAGTAGTTGTAGGGCTTGCAAGGTTAACGGATAATGAATGGTTTGCGTACGATGCCTATAGAAGATTCATCAACATGTTCGGGAAAATAGTGCTAGGTATAGAAGATAAGAACTTCAGCAAAGTATTTGAAGAATTGAATGAAAGATACATTAAGGAATCTAAAGAAAAATATGCTAGCGAAATAACCTATATAAAAGCTAAGATGCCAACATACGAACCCAGACTAGACGCACAACCACCTAGAGAACTAGCTCCAAACCTATGGAGGAGATCGGTCGATTATCTTAAAGAACTTGTTGAAAAGTACAAGGAGGTAGTTAAGGACCAATGGGGTGAGTTTCCGCAAGATCCATGGAAGCAGCTTGAGCTTGCAATAAAAGCTGTCTTCAGGTCTTGGATGAATCCGAGAGCCATATTCTATAGACTCGTTAACAAGATCTCATCAGAAATTGCTCATTGTACAGCCGTTAACGTAGTTACTATGGTATTCGGTAACATGGGATGGGATAGCGGTACAGGTGTAGTATTCACAAGGAATGTCGCTACAGGTGAAGACGAGCTCTACGGAGAATACCTGCCAAATGCCCAAGGAGAAGACGTTGTAGCTGGTATAAGGACACCGCTACCTATATCATCCTTAAAGGAGCTTCACCCAGAACTCTATAACCAATTATACAGAGCTTCTAAACATATGGAGAAAGCCCTTAAAGAAGTACAAGACATAGAGTTCACGGTAGAAAGAGGCAAGCTATACTTCCTACAACATAGAGATGCCAAGATGACTCCTTTGGCAAGGGTTAAAACAGCTGTTGATATGGTTAAAGAGGGTATTATATCCAAAGAAGAGGCGATACTAAAAGTAAAACCAGAGCATGTTATACAACTGCTATACCCAAGAATTGACCCCAACGCTAAGATAACGCCTATAGCTAAAGGTCTACCAGCTTCACCAGGTGCAGTAAGTGGCCAAGCTGTATTTGACCCAGATATAGCTGTTGAATGGGCTAAACATGGTAGGAAGGTTATCTTAGTAAGAACAGAGACAAAACCAGATGACGTACATGGATTCTACGCAGCTGTAGGCATATTGACAAGCAGAGGCGGTATGACGAGTCACGCAGCCGTTGTAGCTAGAGCTATAGGTAAACCAGCTGTTGTAGGTGCAGAGGCAATAGATGTTCGCGAGGAAGAGAAGCACTTCAGGATGAAGGACTTGGTAATCAAAGAAGGCGACTGGATTACAATAGATGGTAACACAGGTAATGTATACGTAGGAATTGTTCCAACAATAGAAGGCGGGTTGATACCTGAGCTAGCAACAATACTCAATTGGGCTGACGAGGTTAGGAAGCTTGGTGTAAGAGCTAACGCTGATGTGCCGACAGATGCAGAGATAGCGTTGAAGTTCGGGGCTGAGGGCATTGGTCTACTAAGAATAGAGAGAATGTTTAGGAAACCCGAAAGATTAGAACTTCTAAGGAAAGTAATACTTGCCGAAACAAAGGAAGAGAGAGTAAAGCATCTGGAGCCTCTAGCTGATATGATTAAGGAGGACTTCAAGGAGATATTCAAGATAATGAACAGCAAACCTGTTATAGTTCGTTTAATTGATCCACCGCTACATGAATTCCTACCCAAGCCAGATGAAATACTGCAAGAGATATACGAGCTAAAGGCTAGAGGAGCCCCTGAGAATGTTATAAAAGAGAAAGAATGGCTTCTTAGAAGGGTTAGAGCATTACAGGAAGCAAACCCAATGCTTGGTCACAGAGGTGTAAGAGTTGGTGTTACTCATCCAGAATTCTACTACTACTTATCGAAAGCAATCTTAGAGGCAACAGCAGAGTTGATCAAGGAAGGCTATACCCCTGTCGTAGAGATAATGATTCCACAAGTAGCAGAAGTAAACGAGATTAAGTATGTAAAACAGAAAGCTATACTACCAGCTTTAGAAGATACAGAGAAGAGATATAACGTAAAGCTAGATGTAAAAATAGGAACCATGGTTGAAACAGTCAGAGCTTGCTTAACGATGGATGAAATAGCTAAAGAGGTGGATTTCTTAAGCTTTGGTACAAACGATTTAACGCAAGCGACCTTCAGCTTTAGCAGAGACGATGTAGAAAACAAGTTCTTACCGATATACCTGCAAGAAAAAATAACGTCCTTCAACCCATTCCAGACGCTAGATGTTAAAGGTGTAGGCAAGCTAATAGAGGTATCAGTTAAAGCAGCTAGAGAAGCTAATCCGAAGATAGAGATAGGTATCTGTGGGGAACATGGAGGAGATGCGGATTCGATAATGTTCTTATACAAAGTAGGATTAGACTATGTATCTGCTTCGCCATTCAGAGTACCTGTAGCAAGATTAGCAGCGGCTCAAGCGACATTGAAGTACTCAAAGAAACCATAAACTTTTCAACGTTATTTGTATTTTCTTATATTTGTTGTATTGACCTATTTCACTATGAATCAATCTACCACATAGGTCATTGTCATAAATTAAGCTTATATATTTTGTGACAATATCGTAGTATTAGTTTAGAATAGGTGTTTATTATGTCTAGCGGTGGTAGTGAACCTGAGGTTGCACTAAGAGTGGAATCAGCGCGCCAACGTGATGTCGGTAAAAAGATAGCCAGAGTTCCTAGAAAGGTTTTTAAGGAATTGAAGATAGATGTAGGCGATTATATAGAGATTAGGAGCCGCAAAAGTGTTACAGTTGCACAAGCGTGGCCTGCTTACCCAGAGGATGAAGGCTACGAGATAATAAGGATAGACGGCTTCATGAGGGAAGTTTTGGGTGTAAGTGTAGGAGATCTTGTTTCAATTAGAAAGACATACGCTGTACCAGCTCAGAGAATTGTTCTAGCTTTTGCCGACGGTGAATTCCTAGGAGCTGATTATGATCCTAGGTATAGAGAACACTATGCGCGCACTCTTGCACAGTATGTTAAACGAGATCTTCTACAAAAACCACTTATTAAGGGAGACCTCGTAGTTGTCTCTTACTTTGGCTACTTCAGTAACCCCTTGAGGCTAAGGGTTATATCAACAATTCCTAACCAAGTTGTTTACGTGACGGAAACAACCGATATCGTGATAAGACCGGAGCCAGCTTACGTTACACCTCCAGGTATTTCCAGGGTCACCTGGGAGGACATAGGGGATCTAGAGGAAGTTAAGGAGAGGATAAGAGAAATCGTTGAGCTACCGTTAAAGCATCCAGAGCTATTTGAAAGACTAGGTATAGAGCCTCCGAAGGGTATTCTACTCTATGGTCCTCCTGGTTGTGGAAAAACACTACTAGCAAAAGCTTTAGCTAACGAAACCGGGGCTACCTTTATTCCTATCAATGGTCCTGAGATAATGTCTAAGTACTACGGAGAATCAGAGCAAAGACTAAGACAAATATTTGAAGAAGCTGAGAAGAAGGCGCCAGCGATAATATTCATAGATGAATTGGATGCTATAGCTCCCAAGAGAGAGGAAGTTGTAGGTGAAGTAGAGAAAAGGGTTGTTGCTCAGCTACTGGCACTAATGGATGGTCTCAAAGAGAGAGGAAGGGTAATTGTTATAGGTGCTACGAATAGACCTGATGCTGTAGACCCAGCGCTTAGGAGACCAGGGAGATTCGATAGAGAGATAGAGGTTCCTCCACCTGATAAAAAGGCTAGGAGAGAAATCCTAGCAGTACACACAAGGAACGTACCCCTAGCCGAAGATGTGGACTTAGATAAACTAGCCGAGATGACACATGGGTATACAGGAGCCGACCTTGCCGCTCTAGTTAAAGAAGCGGCAATGAATGCTTTGAGGAGGTTCTTAAAGAGCCATGCAATAGATCTGGATAAACCCATACCCTCAGAGCTTTTACAGAAGCTGAGGGTTGTGATGCTAGACTTTCTCAATGCTATGCGGAGCATTACGCCGTCGCTAATGAGGGAGGTTGTTATAGAGATTCCAGAGGTTCACTGGGATGACATAGGAGGATTAGACGAAGTTAAACAACAACTCAGAGAAGCAGTTGAATGGCCATTAAAGTACCCCAGCATATTTGAGCAAATGGGTATAAGATCTCCGAAGGGTATTCTACTCTATGGTCCTCCTGGTTGTGGAAAAACACTACTAGCAAAAGCCGCGGCTACTGAGAGTGGTGCCAACTTCATAGCTGTTAAAGGTCCTGAGGTACTGAGTAAGTGGGTTGGGGAATCAGAGAAAGCTATTAGGGAGATATTTAGGCGTGCAAGAAGAGCTGCGCCAGCCATAATATTCTTTGACGAGATCGATGCTATAGCGGCTATTAGAGGTCACGATACTTCAGGAGTTATAGATAGGATAGTAAACCAGTTGCTTACAGAGATGGATGGTATAGAGCCCCTTAGAGGTGTTGTTGTTATAGGTGCTACGAATAGACCTGATCTCCTAGATCCAGCTCTCCTAAGGCCAGGGAGATTCGATAGGGTAATCTATGTACCTCCGCCGGACGTCAAGGCTAGGTACGAAATCCTAAAAATACATACAAAGAAGATACCTCTAAGTGAAGATGTTGATCTACTAGAAATGGCTAAGATAACAGAGGGTTATAGTGGTGCTGATCTAGAGGCATTGGTGAGAGAAGCCGTAATGCTTGCATTAAGAGAAGATATAAGGCCTAGACCTATATCGCTTAACTACTTTAAGAAAGCTATGGAGTACGTAAAACCAAGTCTTACTCATGAATTGCTTCAGGCATACGAAAGAGTTAAGGAGGAGTTACTTAGAAGAATGCTATACATGTAATATATTGCATAGATTTTTTATTGACATTGGCTACTCCTATCTAAGGTGGCTTAGAGGTGAAAAGGTTAAGGGATAGAATTTCTCAGCACCTATCTAAGGGATTCAAGGACTTTAAGGTTAAGCTTCGTGAAGAGGTAGCTAAAGCATTGAATGGCAGGTATAGGTTGGTGGTGGTGCTCTCTGGGGATAACGTTGAGAAGCAGGGGGTTCAATGCGTAGACTTGGTGGTATCTTATATTAAGTGGGTTTTAGGTAAAAAGAAGAACATAGAGATTCTCTACATATACCATGATGAATTCGAGGATGCAAAATATAGGCGTAAGATATTTGAGAAACTTATTAGAAGGTTTCTAGAACGACGAAAGCTAAGCAACAACGTTGACATTGAGGTAGCAGTCTACGAGGGTTCCGAGAAATACCTAGGAACCACGTATCAGCTTCTAATCTTAGATCTTGTCAATAGCTTAAAGCCTAACGACGTAGGTAGGCTTGTTAACATAGTCGAGGGAGGAGGAATAATAATTGTTTTTACCCCTAAGTGGATGGAATGGCCTAGTAGGAAAAATTTGTTTCAGATATCGTTAGCAGTTCCTCAGCATCCTGAGCCAAGAAATGTTTTTGTTAAATGGTTTCAAACAGTATCTATGATTAGCGAAGGTATATTCATATACGACGTTGATGAGGATAAGGTTATAAAATTCGATGAACTAAATATGGGGTCGTCCTCTAAACCTATTTCTATACCCATCTCTGTAAATTTTCCGCGGGAACTCTATGAACTGGCGCTAACGCAAGATCAAGTTGAGGCTATTAAGATAATAGAAGAGTTGCTGGATCAACCTAGAGGTTCCTACAGAAGAGCTGCGGTAGTTCTCATAGCTGACAGAGGTAGAGGTAAATCATGTGCTATAGGGATATCCTTAGCAGGGCTCATCTACAGTATGCTCAAGTCTAGGAATAGAATTAGGATAGCCGTTACTGCTCCTGCGTATACAAACATCCAAGCGCTGATGATGTTAGCGCGTAAAGCTCTCATCAAACTAGGCCTGGATCATAAGGCAATAGAGAAAGACGGTATAATTATCGAGTTGAAGGGTGAGAGATTTAGTATAGAGTACTGGAGCCCTTTAAATGTCGTTAAACAAGATGTGGATGTAGTTGCCGTAGATGAAGCCGCAGGCATCCCTGTACCACTTCTACACAAAATATGGCAGAGATTTAGAAGAACAGTCTTCGCTACAACTATACATGGATATGAAGGAGCTGGAAGAGGTTTTTCAGTAAGGTTTTTAAAGAGACTTAAAGAAGACCCTAAGACTAAGCTGATTATATACGAGATGGAGGAACCAATACGATATAGCATTAACGACCCTGTTGAGAGATGGGTTTTTAGAGTTCTTCTACTTGATGCAGAACCAGATGAACTTACAGAAGAGGATTTGATGTACATAGAGAGGAAAGGGTTCGCATACCTTGTTCTAGATCCTGAAAAATTGTTTAAGTTGGATAATGAAAATATTCTCAGGAGATTGTTTGGAATATACGTTCTTGCACATTACAGGAACGAGCCAGACGATTTGGGAATGATAGCGGATGCTCCTCATCATAGTGTAAGAGGTTTAGCTTTACCTAATGGAAAAATAGTTGCTGCGGCGCAACTAGCCGAAGAAGGACCTATAGCTGAGGAGTACCTAGATTCACTACTAAGAGGAGGTAGAATACCTGGGAATATCATTCCTGATAGATTGCTTAAACATGGTAGGCTAAGGGATATCGCAGGTGGTAAAGGTTGGAGGATCGTTAGAATAGCTGTTCATCCTGACGCCCAAGGTAGAGGCATCGGTTCATACCTTCTTTCTATGCTTGTAAAAGAGTCTATTGAAAGAGGTTATGATTGGATCGGAAGCGGTTTCGGTGCTACCGAGGAACTATTAAGGTTTTGGTTAAAGAACAGCTTTACCCCAATACACATATCACCTGATAGAAATCCCGTGAGTGCAGAATACACGGTGCTAGTTGTAAGACCTCTTAACGATAAATGGAAGAGTATTGTTAAAACCCTATACAACGAATTCAAGATGAAACTCATTGAAAGCTTATACGATACATATAGAGACCTAGAGATGGGCGTTGCACATCTTCTTCTTAATGCAGATGCATACATAGATAAAGACAGTAAAGAGCAAGTAATGTGCTCCACCGTAGAGGTAACCCCAATTCAATTAGATAGATTACTGAGCTACATCGAGGGCTATATGACCTACGAATCTTGCAATGACGTTATAGTGAAGATAGTTAAACATTACTGGCTTCAGCACAAGAACTGTAGGAACCTTAACGAATTCGAAGAACTTGCATCTATTGTTAAAGTTCTGCAAGGAACAAATTGGGATTTATCGGCAGATGTTATGCGGGTATCAAAGGGTAAAATCATAGATGCTGTAAGAACCATGGTTGAAAAACTCGTAGAGCAATTCCTCAGTCTTAAAAAAGAGGAAATCGATGAAAAATTGGGTAAGGTAACTTTAGACCAATACAAGTCAATAAATTTACCGGGGTAGATGCATGGGTGTTTGTTGGAGCAATCTAGTGGAAGAAATATTTAGTAGAGTAGAGGAGCTTTTAATCCTATGCTCTAGCTGTTCATCAGAAGATCCATGCATATATTCTCTATCTATGTCCCCCCCAATGGATATCCAAGTACTTGATGGATGTTGTGCATGCATATTCGAGAACATCCTTGAATCTATGCAAAACGTGTACAGGGTCTATAGCTCTAATGAATTCAAAGAGACTATAGCTGTATACAAACTCGATGACGTTATCATAGAGTTATCGCCTTCTACCGTTACTATCGTACCTATAGCTAAACTTAGCGCTTATATAGAGGTACTAGAGGAAAGCGGTGATACAAGCATTGATACTATAAAGAGTTTGCTTGCAGAATTTCCTAGCGATGTTAATCCAAAATGCGGTGATAAACCTTAACTTTATTATCTTCTAGTTCTGCAACAGCATAGTACCTCTTATAGAGAGGACCAGGATTTATAATGGTGGTTTCACCTATTCTATCAATACACCTAGATTCATGTACATGGCCGCAGACAACAAAGGTAGGTTTAGCTACTTCCACGAACTTTCTAACACCTTTAGACCCAATGTGATTTCCGCTGTAGGCGATATCGCACCTAGTTCCATAAGGAGGAGTATGGGTTACAAATATCAAAGGATAGCCTCTATAGCCAGAAGACTCTATAGTATTGTATAAGCTTAAGAGTGAGTGTTCGATGAATTCATCGCTGAACTCAAAGAACGTATTAAACGGGGTTTTAGGCGATCCCCCAAAACCTACGTATACGTAGTTTCCAACTATTTTATAGCTATTATGTATGTTCATGTAAATATCAGATTTAATTTTTTCGTAGTGATCAGCTATATCCATATTACCTGGTACAGCAACAAATAACTTCACTTTGTAGAGCCTAGCTATATCTATTGCTTTAAGTAATTGATCTAGAGTTTTATATGGCGCTTTGTAAGGAGCTATATCACCTGAGAACAATATAATATCAATATTAATTTCTTTTTCAAGAACTTCGCCTAAGAGCTCTACATAGCCATGAACATCGCTTACAACCAAAACCTTCATCTAATCTTCACCGAATATATTTCCAAGTTCTTTACCTTCAAAACCTTTGTACTTAGACATCAGAAGCTTTAAACCATTTTCGGGCTTCTCTTTGTATAGTTCTCTTCTTTTAGCCTCTAAAAACAATGGACTTAAACCCATTGCTTCAGCAGCAGTCTTCACATGTTTACCTAAGTTCTTAGCTTTTTCCATTAAATCAGCGAATTTTTCGGTATAGTTAAGATCTCTACATGAATGATGATCAAGAACTAAGATATCAAGAGAATTAATCTCCAGCAGTTCACTGAGGAAGGATATAGAATGCCGTAAACTTTCTTCACTATATCTATACCCCAGCAAATACGTTGGCGGTCCATCGACAACTGCTATCCTTGCATCACAAAAACTAAGTAAAACCCTATGGTCTTCTCTAGGACCACCCTCTATATCGGAGGTGTACATGAACCCGTCATCGGCATCGCTTATACATACAGCAACAACATAACCAAGTCTATTCCCTTCACCGTGGGGTAAGGGGTTAGAGAAACGTATCATCACATTATTTATAGATACCGATCTTCTATCAGCTACGTAAATAATTCTCGCTTTTTCGTTTAATATCTTAAGGAATTTCGAGGCCCTGATTTTTTGGGAAAGGTTTATGAATTGACCAGGATCCTTTACGTAAACCGCTTTACCTCTATAGAGCTCTATATCAATAAACCTTCCCGGGTCGTGATGATCGTAGTGGTAATGTGTATAAATAATTAAATCGCTATCCTTAATCAGCTCCTCTATTTTATTAAAAACATCTAGGAGTCTCTCAGCTTCAATGAGGTGAGGTGGTAACCCGAATCGTCTAGGTGCTAAAGCTGCCGAAGGATCTATAAATACATTAGCGCTTTTTGTTTGAATAAAAGAAGCTTGAGATCTAACACCCATACTCTCAAAAGCAACGAACTTTATATCCATACAACACCATCGCTATCCGCGTTTTTCAGCAATAAACGATGTTATTGCTTGCGCAATATCTTCACCTCCGCATTGTACGTATGTCTCAATATATATTATCCTCTCACCTCTGCTTAGAACACAGCTATCGATCTCCAACTCTTGTTCGTATGCTTCGACATGGCGCAAGAAGTTCACATTGTGATTAATTACCACTAGGAACTCCTCTTCATGTAATAGATTTGTAGCGGCAATCTCAGCCGATACAATCGTGATTAACGATATGTACCCACCGTGGGGTTCTCCATGGATCGTTAATACCTCGGGGTTTGGATCAAGCGTTATCTTTATGCAACCTCTTCTTTCATCTCTGATTATTTCGTGTACACCTAAAACATTCTTAATCGATGTTGGTAGGGATTCTATTACATCAGTGCTCATTTTAATCCCACTTAGTTAATTCTTCTTACCCATCTTAAAGAATTTTTCTAGTGTCTTACTAGTACCACTCCTACTTCTCAAGGTATTAAAATCGATGAATCTATATCCTTCTCTATTAAGTAAAGCTAAAGCATCTCTCGATATATCTGGTGCAACCAAAACCCCTTCAACTTCCTGACCTTGGTTAGCATAGAATTCTACATACCTTTTCAGCTGAACGACTGCAGATACCCCAGCTTTTTCATTCTTAACCTCGACAACAATTAATTTATTATCTTTCCTTAGAAGAACATCTATTTTCCCATAAGTTGTCGGAACATCAGACCCTATGGCTACAGCATTGTCCTCTATCACGGAGGGGTTCATGAGTATAACTCTAACGATATCTGATTCCCTCCCTATGACGGTGAGCTTAGTTGAGGCAAGGTCGCATACCTTTATGAAATCGATGCTAGAGAACTCTATTATTACTTCTTCATGTGGATCCTCGCGTACCGATTTAACTTTAAGTTTATTTTCTATGCATTCAAAGTACGCAACAGACCTAGGCGGTTGCCAATTAAGAGGGTCTACACGGGTTGATTCGTGGACTAAGAGGGCTCCATCGGGTTTTACTATAAGGAGTCTATAAGCGTTAGGAGCATAAGATGATGCTCTACCTGTGTACTCTATACTCATTTCCCCAACTATGAGTATGACCATCTCTCTCCTAACTGTGCTCAGTATTTGAGAAGCATTAGGGCACTCCACCAAATCTACGTCTATGCATATCTTCATTTTTCAGCACATATGGAGTTCTTTATAACATTCTCTACTATATCCTCTACTTCTCTTAGTCTGTAGACTTTCTTAATAGTTAACGATGCGGCTTCCTTATGTCCTCCGAAAGTGCTTTTAGCTTTATGGTCTATGTTCTTCATGATTGTTTGGCATAGATCTAGGGCTTTCTTCTTGATGGATCTTATGGTTACGACTATCTTATCTTCTTCCTCCCTTATGAGCACTATAGACTTCTTAACTTTTTTCATATGTTCGGAGGAGGCAATTCCAAAGAGACCTGCAAATATAAGGGATTCAGGAGATGTAAAAGAAACTATATCCCAATCGCAGACGGTTTTAGCTTTTACCAGTATTTTCTTTAGCAGAAGGTTTAAGAGCCATTTAGCTTTCCAGAACACGTCGTTGAATATAGGGGCATTCCAGAATTCATCTCCTTTAACAATATAATCAACTGTTTTATGTATAAGCTCAATATTGGTAGGCTCAACAGCTAGAACTAGCTTCACCTTATCTGCAACTATTCTTACGTTCTCATCTTCTACATTACCACCTTCACAGATATTTGCTACGTTTACAAGTAAGTTCTCGTAGTTATTTAGATTGCGCAAAATTGACTGTGCAAGCACTTGAGGCGTTGACTGAACTACAGCCCATAGAATCTTAATGTTGTCCAATTCTTTTAATTGATTTAAAGTCTTCTCCGATGACTGGTGATGATCTATGATGATTATAGAAGTGCCTCCCTTAGCTACGCTAAGAAGGGGCTGAATATTATCTTCGCTCAAAGCAAGATCTACGAGAACCACCATTTCTATATCTGGTTCTGATAAAACTCTTTTCAAATCTATGTTTAACCTCCATGGGTGAGAGTGCCTTAAAATAATTTGCTCGGGATACATATCTCTAAGAAACCTTCTAATGTATAGTCCAGCGGCTATAGCTCCATCACAATCTCCGTGGAATAATACTATGCATTTCTTCATTAGTTCGAGCCTCTACAAAATATACTTATTACGTCCCTAAAATATACTCTAATGTGAATAAGCTTCGATGTTAGATGGTGATTGGAAAGACTATGCAGAATACTTTGAGTAGAAACGATCTTGATGTTCTACGTAAACAGAAGTACCATATAATAGGAAGTCATAGCGCTGTAAAGAAATGCTACTGGGTTCACAAAACTTTGACAGAGAGAATGTTCTGCTATAAGGCGAAATTCTACGGAATAGAATCGCATAGGTGCATCCAATTCTCTCCATCTATCCTATGGTGCTTGAATTCTTGTGCTCATTGCTGGAGGTATAGGCCTAGCAAATGGAGTGAGTTCCCAGGGCATGTAGACGATCCAGAGTTTATAGTAGAGACCGCTATAAAGGAACATAGGAGAACCATAAGCGGCTATAAAAGATATCCTAATGTTGAGCCCAAAATGTTTGAAGAAGCTTTAAATCCAAAGCATGTAGCTATAAGCTTAACCGGTGAGGCAACGCTTTATCCAAGGCTTAGCGACTTAATAGAAGAATTTCATAGAAGAGATCTCACAACGTTCTTAGTTACCCGTGGTGTTAAACCAGAGATTTTGGCAAACCTAGCTGAAGAACCTTCACAGCTCTACGTATCTATAGAGGCTTACGATGATGAAAGCTACAAGAAATTCAATAACCCTGTATATACTGATTTGTGGAAGAAGACGCTAGAAACCTTAGAGCTTCTACCGAGCTTTACATCGCCAACTGTTATAAGGATAACGTTAGTAAAAGGCTTCAACATGCATCCTAAAGCTATTGAGGGGTGGAGTAAGATTCTAAGCTTAGGAGAACCAACATTCATAGAGGTTAAAGCATATATGAACATAGGGACATCGATTCTAAGGTTAAGTAGATATGATATGCCTAGCCACGAGGAGGTTAAATGTATAGCCGTAGACCTTGCACAAAAAATAGGTTACAACATCGTATCAGAGAGCATACCTAGTAGGGTTGTACTACTATCTAAAATAGATAAACCATTTATAAGGCACGGCAATGCACCGATAAGTTGGTACGATAAAGATATCGGCGACGAATATTCAGGTGAATATGGGGCTTTAAACGAGTTCATGTAGCAATATAGCTTTAACCTTGTAACACCTTAAAATATCAACGCCGGCTACAAAACTACCCACAAGGAGTGCAACAATGGAGGTTGCCATAGGACGAAGAGGAGCAATACTCTTCCCCTACGGCATATGCATAGATGGGCATGAAAATGGATGTTTTTATCGATTTGTAACACATATCCATGCAGATCACGTTATAGACATTGAGAAGAGTATTGTATTCAGCAAGGTGGTTATGGGGACTCCAATAACAATAGACTTGTTGAAGGTCTTAGGTTATACAATACCTATATCAAAAGGTCTTGCTTTGGACTATGGTCAAAGCATAGACTTAGATCGGCATGGTTATATCAGGCTCAAGACCTTTAGAGCTGACCATATACCTGGGTCAGCGCAAGTAGTTCTTGAACTTAACGATCTTACGGTGGGTTACACCAGTGATTTCAGAAGCCCAGGAACAAAAACAGAAATACTAAAGAACTTAGATGTCCTGGTTATAGATGCTACGTATGGAGATCCATCGCAGGTAAGGGAAAACGAAGAGGTTGTAATGCATGAGTTCGTAAAGTTATTGAGAAAACTCTTATTAGAAGGTCCTATAGCTATATATGCTTACCATGGAAAGATAAACGATGTTATGATGAAGCTCCGTGAATGGAATATAGATACGCCCTTTATATTACCGCTAAACCAATGGAATATACACATTACGCTCAAAAAATATGGGTATGAGGTAAAAGATGTCTTCTTAGAAGGATCTAAAGAAGCTGAGGAAATAAAGAAGAGCAAATGGTATATAGAATTTAACTTAACCTCGAAGTTTGGCCTCATGAAGAGAAGGAAGGGGGTATCGCATATCCTTGTAACAGGCAGATATGGAAAAACCGTGGTAAAGTTAGGTAGCTCATGGATTGTTGGCTTAAGCGGACATGCTGATTTTAAGGAGCTCGTTTACTATGTTGATGAAGCAAGACCCCGTCTACTAGTCGTTGATGGATACAGAAGCAGTTGTGCATACGCGTTTAGCTCCTACGTTAATGAAGTACTAGGCATTAGATCTACCGTTATGCCTTATTAACATAAAAAGTGTAGCTGTATCTTCGTATAGACCATTCTGCGATTGGATATTTCAGCATGCTTTGTCTTTATCTATGTGCAGCTTCTTCTTGTACTTCAATCTAAATACTAATCGTTCCGTTAATTCCTGATGTTAATGATTTCACTAAGTAGATGTAAGGGATAGAGTTTTTATTGTCTAAACTTAGTCAACATTTTGAAGAATTTTAATAGAATTGTATCTTTTAGCTTTAAGCACAAATATCCATCTATTTACGTCGAAGTAGACTAAACTTAACCTTACATTAAGGGTATTATGTTATAGCTTAAGGTAAACGTATAAAGGTTTACACCACTACACTACTCTACAGAGGTTGAAATATATATGAACATGCTTGGGCAGGTAGAGATAGTTAAGAAAGAATTTGAAAATATGTTCAAGTCTTTACCTGATGTAGTGGTATCGGCGCCAGGAAGGCTTGATTTCCTTAATACTCACCAAGACTACAAAGGTCTACCTGTTGTAGCTGTTGGTATAAACTTGAGAACTTACATAGCTATTAAGCAGAATATCAATGGAAAGGTTGTTGTTGGTTCTGGGAATATCAAAGATGAAGCTGCTGAATATGTAGATGAGTTTCTTATAGAGAACTTAGAGCTTGTAAAAAAGCCTAAGTGGTTTGGCAATTACGTACGAGCTGCTTTATTAGCGCTCAAAATGAAGGGGTTAAAAGTTGAGGGCGCTCAAGTATGGATTCGGAGCTGGGTCCCCATAGGATCTGGGCTAGGGAGTAGTGGGACCTTGCTTGTTTCGGTTATAGCCGCCTTCAACGAGGCTTTTAACCTAGGGTTAACCACCAAGGATGTAGCAGAGTTGGCCTATGTAGCAGAACACGATGTTATGGGAATACCATGCGGTCGTCTAGATCAATATGCTGCTGCTTTTGGGCATATTGTATACATAGAGACCAAACCCCCGTATAACGTAGATGTTCTCCCTCCAATGCAAGGGTTCTTTGCAGCAGTTGACACAGGTATTAGGCATAGTACTGCTGAGATACATCCTACGAGACAACGAGAAATAGAAGAGGGTTTGTCAAAGTTGATAAGTATTGTGCCAGATAGTATTAATAGTTTTTTAGGTCAAAGGTACTGGGAACCTAAATGGGAATTACTTGACATAAGCTTGCTTGAGCCTTATCTAGGTTTTGTGGGTGAAAAGTCTAGAAAAAGAATTGTATTTACGTTGAAAACCCATAGATCTACGATGTTAGCTCTTAAGGTGATAAAAGGTGTATTGCCTTCTGCAGATGAATTAGCAGAAGTTCTTGAGATAAAGCTCGAAGAAGCTAAGAAGATTATTGATCAAGGTACTCTGGGCATAGTAGGTGCGGTTATGATATATCAACACAAGCTCTTAAGCGGGCTTTACGATGTGAGCTTACCTCAGATAGATCTACTGGTAGAGAAGTTGGTTGAGTTCGGGGCTCTAGGAGCTAAACTATCTGGTGCTGGGCTAGGTGGAGCTGTAATAGCTTTGTTTAAGGATAGATCTACAGCAGAAAATACGGTTAGAAAAGTTCTAGAGCTTGGACTAGGCATCCGTGGATGGGTTTTAGAGATAGATAAAGGAGTGCTTAGACATTGGTGAAAGAGCTGTGGATAAAGAGAAGAAGTTGATTATGGAGCTTAGGTGGGATCCGGTAGTAGGAGAATGGGTAATGGTATCGAATATACGTAGCTTCAGACCTTGGCAGCCCTCTAACTTCTGCCCATTTTGCCCTGGTGCACCAGAAACAGGCTACGGTTGGAGAGCGCTCATACTTGAGAATAGGTTCCCTATGTTAAGTCCTACACCACCTGAGCCCAACAAACATAGCTTCTACAAAACATCTAAAGCACAAGGTAGATGTTTTGTAGTTGTTGAAACTGCGGAGCATAACTTAGATGACTTGTGTGATCTTAGTTTGAACGATATAGCCTATGTGCTTAGGTTAATCATAGAAAAGCAGGAGGAGGTAGCAAAAGAAGATTACGCTACGTATTTTATGTGGTTTAGGAACAAAGGAAAAGAGATAGGTGTATCTTTAACGCACCCCCATAGCCAGATATACGTGACACCATTCATACCATTAAAGGTAGAGAGGGAAATAGAAAATGCCGAGATGTACTGGCATAACAACGGTAAGTGTCTTTTCTGCGCAATTATGGAAACTGAGGTAAAGGATAACGTTAGAATTGTATACAGCTCAGAAAACTGGGTAAGTTTCTTACCGTTTTATGCTCACTGGCCTTTTGAAGTTCATATATACCCAAAGAGACATATTCAACTTCTTACACAGCTAACAAGTAACGAGGTTTACGACTTAGCAAAAACCCTTAAGGTAGTTTTATGTGGTCTCAAAATCTTGTTCTCTAAACCATCACCTTACTTAATGGTTGTCCATCAAGCTCCTCTCAAAGGAAATTACGAGTACTACCATCTACATATAGAGATCTACGGTATGTTTAGAGACGAAGGCAAGCTTAAGTATGCAGCAGGAATGGAAACAGGAGGCGGAAACTTCACATATGACTCAGTACCAGAGGAAAACGCTTTGAAACTTAAAGAAAAAGTTCGAGTATGTAGTTCGGCTATCTAACTTTACTTTCCAAGGAGATCCCTAACAGTTCTTCTAACAGCTTCAGCAGAACTTAATTTTGGTCTCCAACCCAGCGATTTAAGCTTCGATATATCTAATAACATTAGCTTTACATCGCCAGGCCATCCCCTTCCATCAGATGTGATGAGCCTGAATACATACTTTGTGTTCCTCAAATTCATCTCCTCTACAACGATATCCGCTATCTCCTTAACGGTTACCCAATCCTCGTTCCCCACGTTGTAAACGTGGTATCCTTTATCATTCTTAGCCAGATTTAAAAGTAGAAACGAAGCTTCAACGGTATCTTGCACATATAAATAACTCTTCCTCTGGGTACCATCACCGAGAATTTCAAGCTCAATAGGGTTCCTCTTAAGCTTGTTTATGAAGTCCACAATTACCCCGTGCGACGACCTAGGACCTATTATATTAGCGTACCTAGCAATTGATACACTAAAACCGTACAAACTGAAGTACGAATGGTAGAGAATTTCGCAGGCAGCTTTAGATGCTCCATAGACAGATATAGGCTCATAAGGATACGTTTCCGGTGTTGGTATATTCTTAGCATCTCCGTAGACGGTAGAGCTCGATGCAAAGAAATGATACTCTACATCGTTCTTTCGTGCCGCCTCTAAAACGTTAAACGTAGCTACGATATTTTCATCAAAGTGTATCTTAGGTTCAATAGAGGAAACTCTTACCTCTGGATTAGCAGCTAAATGTATAACAGCTTCTGTATCTCTGAACTTTGTAATCCACGAATCATCGTATTGCTTTAAGTCGGCAATTATTAACTCAATTTGTTTTTTAGTAAGGTGATGCTCTATATTGCTTACAGAGCCACTACTAAGGTTGTCTATAACAATTATTTGATCTGCTACATTATTCTCTACAAGTAAATCTATGAAATGGCTCCCTATAAAACCTGCTCCACCGGTAACCACAAGTTTGCTAAATAAGCTCATAATCAACTACCTTCATATAAATTGATAAAATGTAGCCTTTAATAACCTTTAATTCGATCTAGTTCACCCAAAAGCTTAGTTAATACCTTTGTTGAGCTTTGATCAATAACTCATGATATTGAAAAGATCCTTGGTTTAGTCTACTTAGTAATAATGACAAGGTATAAAGCATTTATATATTTCAGATAATTAATTGATACGAACACGGTGTAAAGAACTTTGATATCTATGGATGAGGTATTTAATTACTTAAAAAAGCTGAGCGAAGCTACAGGTACCTCTGGTCGAGAACATAACGTGAGAGGAGTAGTCGTAGAACTTGTTAAAGAATATGCTGATAAGGTTTGGCTGGACTCTCTAGGTAATATAATAGCACTTAAACGTGGTAAAGGTGATGGTTCTAAGCTTATGTTGGCAGCTCATATGGATGAAATAGGGCTTTTCATATCACATATAGAAGAAAATGGTTTTCTACGTGTCCAACCTATTGGTGGTATCCAAGAGAGGGCTTTAGCGTATCAGCGTGTATCGATTATAACTAGGGATGGTAGAGTTTATAGAGGGGTTATAGGACTTAAACCACCTCATGCTGTTAAACCTGAAGAAGCAAGGCAAATACCGGAGTTAAGGGAGTTATTTGTTGATATTGGTGCAACATCCAAGGATGAGGTCAAGGGTATGGGTATAGATGTCGGGGATATAGTGGTATTCGATAGGGATGTTATAAGGTTGAATACAACGCGTGTAACAGGTAAAGCTTTTGATGATCGAGTAGGTCTTGTAGTAGCTATAAAAGCATTTCAACTTTTAGAGAAGAACGAAGTTGATGTATACCTAGTTGCCACAGTACAAGAAGAAGTAGGTTTGAAAGGAGCTAGAACAGCTGCATTTTCAATAAATCCGCATGTTGCATTAGCCTTAGATGTTACTGTGGCAAACGATTTACCGGGTACACCTCCTCATGAGTGGTGCACATCTTTAGGCAAGGGACCCGCGATAAAGATTGCGGATGGTAGAGGAGCTTCGGGTATAATTGTTCATAAAGAAATAGTAGATAAACTCGTAGAGGTAGCTAAGCAATTAGGTATACCGTATCAATTAGAGTTACTACCCGGAGGAACAACGGATGCCTCGGTCATTCAACTAAATAGAGAAGGGGTTCCGGCAGGAACGGTATCAATTCCAACGCGATATCTGCATTCATCTGTAGAAGTCTTAGATCTAAACGATGTTGTAAATGCTGTCAAGCTTGTTAATGGCTTCACGGAAACCATATCAAGTGAATGGGTTAAGAGTTTAAGAGGAGCAGAGCTTAAGTAGGTCAACTAATAAATGTCTGTTTTCCGAATACCATATTTATTGCTAGGTATAACATATCTAATCTAATACTTTGATATGTTTCATCTTTTTAAAATTCTGTAATGGTATAGGTTTAGCAATTTAAATATTACTCTATTGCTGAGCTTAGTATTGGTAGAGAAAATGGTTGAATCAATAAATCTCAGTATAGACCCTTATGTAGCTTCTAAAATGATTATAGCATCGAAGAAACTAGGGGTAGATCCATCGGAGCTTATTAACAAGGTGCTAGGAGATTGGGTGAATCAAAATAAGTGGCTAACGTTATCTGTAGAAGATGTTTTGAACGAATACGAGAAGGCGCTTGAAGGATATTCAAAGAATACAAAAAAGACTAAGCTAAAGATTGTTAAATCGTTCTTAGAATGGTGTGAAATAAGCAAGGTAATACCAAATGAAGACGCCATCAATAAGTATCTTGAGGTGATTTCGCTGAACTACAGTCAATCGTATGTAGTTCACTCCAAATCTACGCTTAAGGACTTTGTAGAGTGGTTTTACTCAACATGGGTTAATAGATCTTAGATTAAAACGTTTTTTATTAATAGAGCAAGCCGCAGATTACATGTTCTGCTTCTAAGTTTACTGTGTTTGTTCAAAGAATGATATTTCAAGTTCTATAACCTTCTTTAAATCGCTTGTTACAGCTCTAGGTTGTAGATGTAACTTCCTAATGACTGTACGGTATAAGTAACGTCTATCGGCAAGTACGACAAATGCGCAATCATTTTCCTTTCTAATAGCTCTGCCGATTGCTTGAAGTACCCTAACAGTAGCTATATCTCTATAGTAATCAGCGTAAGAGCCTCCGCCAGCAACAATATTACGTTTAATTAATTCTACATAATCATCTGGCTGAGGGTAAGGAATACCAACGACAACCACGGATTTAATCAGGCTTTCTTCACCAACAATGAATTCTACACCCTCAGTTAACCTACCTCCTGCTACTACATTCAATAACAGTTTATCTAAAGATCTAGAAGCTATTTTTTGCATCAACTCCGATAGAGGCTCAGAACCCTCGACAATAACCTTTTCATCTTTTAAGTTATTCACTACAGAGTACATAAATTCATAACTCGGATATACAGCCACCATTATGCCCTTTGGAACATGACGGAAAACAGCTTCAACAAGTCTTCTATAGGTTTCATATACTCCTCTACCTCTAACCCTGTAGCTAGTTGTAGCACCTGTGAATATAACTATAGATGCGTTCTCTTTTAAGAAGTTCTTAGCACCAAAATCCTCTACATCTACTTCACTAATATCTTTACGGACTTTTATACAATTCACTATAAATTCGCGTGATGGTGGGGTTGCACTCATAAGTATAGATACTGGGAATTTTTCAAGTATTGTCTTCAGCGGTACGAAATTGATGGGTAATGAGGCTAAAGAAATCGAGCCATATTGATCTTTAGAAATAAATACGTCGTAGTTTTCACTAATTGCAGACTCCAAGAATTTAGCTACCTTGGAAAGAGCGAAATCGAGTTTTGTAATGTTTAACTTATACTCAAAGCCCTTCATAGCCCTTGTTATAGCGGAAAAAGCTAGGTTAGAGATCTTATCGATAAGCAAGGGATCTATGTTTAGGGACTCCTTACCAACATATTTGTAGCCTCTTTGAGCACTTGTATTGAGACCTATAGCCAAAATATTCCGTAAAGCGTCAACCACATCTTCAGCTGATAAGCTAGCTGCTTCATCTAGAGCTTTTCCAACATCATTTAAACCTATGGACTCGCTCATGATGCTACCTAGGTTTAATAAGTTGTGGGCTTCATCGATAATGAGTAAAGTTTGGGATACATCAAAATCCCTAAACGTAGCTATCTGAATACTTTCTTTGAATATGTACGGGTAGGTGAAGGTTATTACCTCCACGTAGTTCGTTAATTGAAGAAGAGCAAAATATGGGCATATGTTGAGACTTCTAGCTAAACTTTTGGCTACTGCTGAGTGATTCTCAGAATTTTTAACAACATTCTCTACATCATCAACTGTTACACCGCTTGTTCTTGTATAGTATTTGCATTCACCTCGGAGCCTCAGGACAGCACAAATAGACCAAAATCCTTCAGGAGAAATATTTATGTCTTTTACTAAGGGACACATTCTCTTAATGCTATAGATCACGGTAAAGCTAAGCCCTAGAGCTCTACACTCTCTTATCACGGGATCTAACTCGTTTCTAGTTCTAACAGCATACATCACGTTACCTAGTTTTAGATTCTTTAAAACTTTTAATGCACCGTAGAGAACAGAAACCGTTTTACCGAAGCCTGTAGGTGCACGAACCAGAATTATATTATCGTAGCTGCTATTCTCGACTATGTATTTAGCAAGTTCTAGTTGTCCAATCCTTGGCTTCTTGTATGGGAAATCCATGTTATTCAACGTGTATCGTACACCTTTGTGAAATCTTTTTACACTATCATTGAATTAATTTTAGGCCCCCATCTTAATTATTATGCTGTGGAATTAAAATAACCTCAGGGGGTAGGGACTACATCATTATTCAGCAGAGGCCTAAAGCTTCTTCATCGTAAATCGTTAGTAGCTCCAATTGTTATATAGAAACTCATACGCTTTAAATACCTTGAACACAATAAAAAATAATTATTGTATTTGTAGATGTAAACCTACTCCTCTAGAACATCAATGCATATGCTTAGGCATCTATCCTCAATTTCCTCGCATACTTCTTCGCATGCTTCATCCTTACATACACTGCAATCTACTATATCTTCGCATATCTCAGTACATTTCTTCGCTAGGGACAATGTTTACACCTCGAAGCAACCATTTTGGGTAAACATTTTAATAAGTTGTAGCTCTATACGATCTCTCTTGCTTTTGTAGTAGCAATGTAAGGTCATTGTCCTCTATTAATAAGATGTTATGTATAGGAGTTGGAAATCATAATTTTGGCATAACCGCAGTATAATGGATGTTTATGTATCTATGTTATTGAGTGTTCTTATGTATTAATGCCATCGGGTATTAAGTTCATACTGTTTGTTTTACTTGGTGATTTATTAGATCTTTGTGCAGAACATACTCACTATCTACGACCTTGAAGCCCATTGATATAAGCGTCCTTAGCAATGATGATTTCGAGGAATCTACGGGTATAGTTATTACGGTGTTTGGCTGTAGGGATAGTTTGGTCTTGATAGCGTTAACTACTACCTTAAGAGATTCTGTTGGTCTATAGAAGGAGAGGGCCATTCTCTCCACAAATATTTTGTTCTGCTCGGTAAATACTCTAGCAACTCCTAGCAGTTTTCTTCCTCTATAGGCGATTATAGCTGTAGCTTCTTCTCTACATACTCTATAAACGTATTCGTCTGCATCCCATGTGAAGTTACTCCAGATAGAGGTATCTAAGAGTTTTGCCTTTGGGAAAGCACTTCTTCTAACGCTTTCAATTTTAACCATATTATTCGCCATATTAGTATCTGTTACATCTATGTCTTTAGAAGTAGCCTCAAGGATTAAAACCACGTTAGAGATTTTGTAGCCATTCCTAATATATATTCCTAGAGCTTTATTATTATGGTTCTTAACCGAAAGGTAAATTTTTTCGACATCCTCAGCTACAAGGATTTCTTCAACATGTTTCAGTAGGTATTGACCTATGCCTCTACCTCTATGCATTGGATCAACAGCAAAAGAATCTATATATGCTTTATTTCTCTTCTTGTATACAATAATGAACCCTACAACTTTGTTATCCTGAGTTCCAACATATATTCTTACTCTTCTGCTTCTCCTCTTAATGATGCTCTCAATCCACTCTTTACTCTCTTTATCGAGAAATTCTATACTACTATTGTATATCTCAACAATTTCATTAACATCGTTAAGCCGTGCTTTCCTAATAATTAGGTTTGTATGATGATCAGATGAATCATCTTCCGAGTCAGAGCTATCCATAGATTCCACGTTCTTTTACAGTAAAGTTATCTTCAAATAGTGGGTAAAAAGCTTTATGTATTTAAACTTGTTAGCTTTTGGTTATTCTATAAAGTAGTATTAGTGATTAGGTACAGGTTTATGTCCAAGATTATACCATATAACTATGGGTAATCTTACGCTATATCAACCTATAAAGAATAACGTTAAAGTGTCCCTAACAGCTCAAGCTTTAATATGGGAAATTTATTTTATGAGGTATTAAGATCTAGTGTAAGTTAACCACTATTTTACTGGTTTCAAATCCAAGAGATAAGTAAGTTTTTAAAATTCTTTGGGCTCTGTTACTGTCGAGAACGTAGATGTATACGTCTAGTTCTCATCCAAGCTCTTTAAAGGCTGAGACCATCGATTCGATGGATCGCTTGAGTGGTATTCCCCCGATACCTACCCCATCAATGGAAAGGCTATGGACTTAAATATACTGCTTTAGCACATTCAACAGTAGCTTTGTACTCGTTCTCGTAGCTAGATGGTATCCCATGTTTTCCACGGCTGGAGTATGTATTACTGCTCTGCACTTAAGCTTGCCAGCATTTGTTATTATAGCTTTGCCTATCTTTAGAGAAGCATACCTACGAGTTTCCTCTTACATTTGTCCGCTACCTTTCTTCTTTATAGCCTCGGCAACCTCCTCCCTATAATTAGCGAATTAGCTGGGTTAACTATAGTATCACCGAAGAACGTAGTAATATCATCTACAACCACTAATACAGAGTTTAATACAAGCTTCGTGTTGCCACCAAATAAAGTAGATATTGATTCACTTTCTATAAAGATTTTTCTCAATTTTATTATTGTGTTCTAGCATATGAGTAGCTTAGGCGTTTTGGTTCAGGCTTGATAATGGGTTTAGCCCAAGATCCTTTAATAACCCACGATATAGATAGAATACCTCCTATCACGTTACTTAAGGCAAAAGCAATGTATATGCCTAAGGTGCCCCATCTTAGTACTAACGACAATAGGTACCCTAAGCCAACTCTAAGACCCCATAGCCTGATAATGTTTATTACCGTAGGCATGAACGTACGACCAGAACCTCTTCCAACGGACATACTTGAAAAGGTTAGCGCGAAAAATGCCAAGGTCCAGATGGTAAATGATATGAAGCTGCTAAACTCATTGTATACTTTCTCTATGTGCTCTAGGTTTACCCCTTGGCCTGTTATAAATACAGATGCGATATAGTCCTTAACTAAGTATATAAGAATAGAGGATACGACAACAGATGAAAATATGAATAAAGCTGTTTTCCTTGCTATAGTCTTCGATCTATCGATGTTTCCTGCACCAAGGTTTTGACCAACCATTATAGCAATTCCTTCTGTTAATCCCCACAAGCTGGTATTGGCTAGATCAAACAATATAAATCCTAGCGAAACAGCAGTCGTAACGATAACTCCAAATGTATTTATGAGTCTATTTTGAAGATTGAAAGCAAGAGAATTAGATACACCCATTATAAGTAATGGTGTTGCAATTCTAAGGGATATAGCAAGATATTCTACATCTACATTCTTACTAAAGCGTATTTTTATCCATGAGTATTGTTGCGAGATCCTGAAAATCATCATGAAGATACTCGCAAATTTACTTAGCAACGTAGCTATAGCAGCTCCTACAGCACCCATAGCTGGTAGATACCCGAGTCCATTGATAAATATAGGGTCTAGCATTAAATTGATAATACTACCTGTTATTTGAGATAATGCTGTGGTTCTTGTATCTCCTAACGATTGAAGTAATGTTGCTAACGAGACATTTATGCTCAAAACTATTATGTCAAACGCCATTACTCGAGCATAACCTATAACATCAGCTAATATTTCCGGCGGTGTTCCAACAAAATATGTGAAAAGATAAGGCGAAAGAGTAAAGAATAGTGATCCCGATGCAAGACCCCCAAGAACTGATATAGTTATCATTTTCCTAAAGGTATTTAAAACGTTATCGTACATCCCTGCCCCTATATACTGTGTAAGTAAGGCAAGATTCGCTGAACAAAAGCTATTAATGAATGCAGTGAACATCATATAAGATGGCATGACCTGCCTTGGAGTCGCCATTATAAATTGATTGTATCTACTAAGCCAAAACATATCTACAAGAAGGTACAAGTCTTGAATTATTCTAACTATAAGTAGTGGTACCCCTAAGCGCAAGAATGTTGCTATTACAGGTCCATTTAGTATTTCTTGACTATACCTTAAACTCACATTATTTCGCGTTCTCAATCACCTTAAAAGTCTAAGGCATATATTTCTAAGCACTCTATAGAAACTCCTTCTTCAACCATTATAGCGTTTAAAAATCTTCTTGAATATAATGAAATATCAGCTGTTACCACTATTATAGCTCTTTATGTTATAGTTAACATGTTTAAACCTTTATTTAATTTTATCTATGTAGTGTAAGCTATAATAAGCTAGTTTTTGGCTAAACTTAATATTCTCCTTAAGCCTCTAATTATTGTGCTATTTACTAAATCTTGTATGAGGGTCGATTTTGCAGACAAAAGGATTCAACCCTATAGAGCTTACAGAGATTGTAAGAAAATGGGTTGCAAGGAGTATTAGGGGGGTAGAAGAGCGTAGGTATTACAGGTTTAGGGCCGGCAAATGGTATGGCGGTATAGCTACGGGTGATGTAGTTGGTTGTAATCTTAGGTGTAAATTTTGTTGGAGTTGGAGATTTAGTCATGCAATGGATAAAGGCGATTTTTACGATCCTAAGCAAGCATTTGGAAAACTAGTTGAAATTGCTTCTAGACGTAGGTATAGATATCTTAGATTAAGCGGAGGCGAACCAACAATTTCTTGGAGTCATTTAATGGATCTTTTAGAGTATGTTGAAGAAACAAACTACATATTTATACTAGAGACTAACGGTATCCTCATAGGGTTTGATAAAAGATACGCTAAAGAGCTTTCTAGATTTAATAAAGTAGTTGTAAGAGTATCATTTAAAGGTACTACATTTGACGAATTCCGTATGTTAACTGGCGCAGATCCTCAATTCTATGAGTTCCAGTTTAAGGCTTTAGAAAATCTTATGGAAGTAGGTATGAGGCCTGGCCAAGATTTTTACCCCGCTGTTATGCTAAGTTTTTCATCTGATGATAGCTATAGAGCTTTTAAGAAGAGACTTTTTTCAGTACACCCAACGCTCGCAGATTCTATAGATGAAGAATATGTGATATTATACCCGCACGTTGTAGAAATCCTAAGTAGACACGGAATAAAACCTAGAGTAGCTGTTACACCTAATAATATACCGGATTCAATGATTTAGTTGTAATGAATTAAGATGTGTTTATATGTTTAATAAAGGCTCTTAAATAACCACTTGAAATCAGGTTTTTCTAGTCTTTCAATACCTTCTTCGTGTAACGCTTGGGTTATCAATGGTAAAGCTATCGTAGCGTCCACGTATACTGTTTTCTTTTTAGCTCTATATGAGACCTTGCCCCAGCTAATAGCTTCTTCAAGGGTTGCTCCCGAGAGACCTCCCCAATGGGGTACATCGGTAGTTATTTGAACTGCGTATTCAAGGGGTTTGTAACCTTCTTCTCCATGTTCCAGAACATCTATAAGCGTTTGAGCTACTGTAACAAGGTTCACGTAATCCTTAGGAACACCGCCACCTATGTATATAGCTGCTAATTTCTTTGCTTTTCTACCTATTTCAATTATTTGCTCAAAGTCTTTAACCATATCTAGGACTACTCTATGCCCTTTTTCCTTTAAAGCTAGTATAGCTGCTATACCATATCCGCTATCAACTAGAGCTGGTGAGAAAACCGGTACTCCTGCTCTATAAGCTGCAGATACTATACAATCTATACCTCTATTATTGAGGTATTTTCCGAAGAGGTGCAAGAATTCCGCTGATGAATATTGTGACCCCCTAGGTAATGTATAGATGAATTCTTTTATGAGGTTCTCCATCTTCCTATATGCAAGTTCGTCTGCAAACACATCGTAAAACCTATCTATCTTATGCTTATACAGTTCATAGTCGTCAATATATGGAGAACCTTTATAGTAGCTAAAGCCCATAGCCTCGTATATATCCTCAGATATATTTGCACCCGTAGACACAACAACGTCAACATACCTTCTTTCAATAAACCACTTAACTATTTTCCACATACCTGCTGTACTCATAGAACCCGCTACTCCAAGGAATATCACCACATCAGGATCGCTTAACATACTTACTATTACTTCGTATACTTCGCCTAAAGCTCTTCCTTGATAAGCTGTATCAGCTATATCCTTTAAAAACTCCTTAAAGCTTCTACTCTTTAATTCATAGGTTCTAAGTTTTTCAATAAGGTATGGATTCGAGCTCATCTTTCCCATCTTTAATAGGTCTTCGACATATGGATGCAGAGTAAATCTTAATAAACCTTATGAGTTTATACGCTAATTGTATCCCTTTACATAGGGCCATAAAAGCTTTACAGATCTAAACCCATCGATAATAGATAATATAAATATTGGTCTATCCGAGGGGTATATTGGGTGGTGCTACTACCCCAGGTTTTAATTCTCTTGAAAGTTGGCTAGCTAGACCTCCTATTGATAAAGGATGGTGGTTTGTATACAATAATTGACTGAAGATAACCGATGAGATGTTAACAACAAACATATTATTGTATACGGTATTGAATTCTATTTGTAATACCGTCTATTTTTGCAAGCATCTCTACTATCATTGTATAATGTTCTACACATATCTCTTATTAATTCTATGGCAAATCTACTACCTAAGCATTCAAGATCGTAGAAAACGTTGTAAGGACCTACATTAACTATATTCATAAACTTACTGATGATTTACACGGTATTGATACTAACTTCAATTAATGCAGGATCCTCTTAGAAGTTCTTAGATCACTCTATAACTATCTTGCATCCTTCATCTGTGCATATCTCCCACGGTATTTTACCCCCAAAGATTACCTTCTTAAGTTGTTCGACAATTTCTTTCCAATTCTTTTTACTGAAATCTACGTATATTCCTTCACCTTCTTCTGTAGATTCTTCGGAAGAACTTAAGTTCATTCTTTCTTTAACGTTTAGCACAAAATCCTTTAACATATCTATACTCAAAATCCCAATTTCACGTTCAATATATACAGGCATACCATTTTCAATAATAGCGACAACTACTTGAGGAGTTTCGAATATTAAGTAGAAAACGAAGCTATCGGAAGCTGTAGTATCATTGCACTCGATAAAGAAGTTATTACACTGAATAACAGCATAATTAGCCGCTGTAGTATAAGTTGATATAAACTCCAACCAATTTTTATCAAAAGCTTTGCATCCTGAGCACTTAATGTTTCTGAAGTACATAACATATGTACCATCTGATTGGGGCACAAAGGGCCCTTCAACAATAAGTTTTTGCCAGCGTCCTTCGGTGTACAGGTATACCCCTTCATCTTCAGGGTACATAGGGTATCATCTCCTCTACTAATAGCAATACCTTTTAATTAATGCATTTTGGTTATCGATTAAACATGAGTGTACTAAATCTAATAAATAGTTTTATCCCCTATATCAAGGTAGTCGATGAGATAACCATGTATTATAAATTGTAGCGCTATCTAGCCTATACCGGGAATTTAATTTATAGATTAAATTAAATAGACCCCAAATTCTAGGTCTTAATGAGTTAACTATTAGCTCTAAAGAATCTGCTAATTATTTTAATAGGATTCTATCGATTACAATAGTAACTTTTTAAAAAGTTAACCTTAATCGGTGAAAGGATGAGGTTAGTATTTAGCGTCTTAGGAATTTTTAAGCAGGTCTTTAAACACCTAAGAAAAGCTCAATATTTACCTGTTACGAATAAAGGTATTTCAGCAGTAGAAGGAATAAGTAAATCAACCATCGGAGAGATACAGGTAAACCCAAATCCAAGGCTATTTAAGAGCGTGAAATGCGAGTCTATTCTAACAACGCTTATATGTTACAACGCTTTAACAGGGTACAAAGAAATTCTCGACCTAGATGCTGTAATCTGATGATTATTCCCTAGATATAATAAAATTTAAAATGAAATCATCATGCTGTCGCCATTCTTGATAATAACAAACTATATCATTATATCAACCCATAACACATTAAGTCTTGCCTTAATTGACATACGGTATTATGGTTGCTTAAGACGGCATTACCGTTATTGGAGGATCCTTATATCCAGATAACAAATTATACAATAATAAAGGAAATTATGTTGAGCAGCGAAATTGAAGGTATAATTGGAAGTAAAGTATTTTTATCCCTGAAGAACATTTGACTCACCTTGGGGGTAGTTATTTTATGTTTATGTTAGAGTGTATATTCAAAGATATAGGGACTTCCGTGGTTGTCGATGTTAAAAAGTACACAAGAGAAATAGAGGAGAAGCTCCCGTTTAATTCTTCAGCTACTGTTTGGAAGCAGGAGATCTACTTCCCAACCCCTATAACATTGGATCTTCCTCGTGAGAGCCTTATACATAAAATCCATAGGGGAGGTGTTTACTATTGGCCTCCTGGGAAAGCATTATGTTTATTCTATGGTATAACACAGCCATATACACCTGTAGCATATATAGGTGAAATTGTGGATCCTACACATGCACTATACAATATTAAAAATGCTTCTAGCGTTGAAGTTTTTAAACATACCGTTGATAACCAATTTACGAGTATAGCTGAAGTACTAAATAAGCTTGGTTATACTATCGCTACACCCCTTAGAAATGGCGAAAAAGTTGTTGTAGCATATAAATTAGTTGATGGAAGAAGGTATTCAATACAGCTATACGTTGAGGATTACGGTATTCATATCGAGAGCGAAGGGGTTGTTAGGTACAGAGATGACCTGAAATCGTACTTAGAGATCTCCGCTCTCAATGAGGTGGTCTCAGGTTATGCTAGGTTAGATTTATCAGAAGAGGGTTTCATAGTGTTAACAGCCGCTATTGACAGTATCAACGAAATGGAGGAGGCTATAAGAGACTTAGAGAAAAGTGTAGATAGGGCAGTCTTTATAGCTAAAATATAGTACCCTAAACTTGGGCCATCAAAATAACGCTAGCGTGGATTGCTATATGTGAAAACCAGATAAAGGTAATAAAGGTATGATAATCTCTGTTTATTCTTGAGCCAAAACTTATATAATCATGTACGCAAAATACTGTAAGTCAGGTTTAAGATGCCTGTATACGCATACTCAACAATGATGTACCTTAAGCTACCGCCACTAAAAGCTGTAGAGAGACTTACAGAGCTTGGATTACATGTGGAGCTTTCATACGATAACTTTGCTATTTTTGGGGGCAGAGCTCTCGAGGATAAGTTTATGACAGAGATCCTAAATGTTTCACATAATCTCCACGGATATGTTGAAGTTATTCATACTCCATACGATGAAATGGAACCTCAAAAACTTCTAACCGATTCAGGGTTTAGAAGATTCACTAAGTGGTTTAATCTAGCTAATAAGCTTGGTGTAAGAGTAGCTGTTGTTCATACGCTAAAGGTGGAGGAAGGTTATGGAAACGCATTTGAATTAAATATAGAATTTCTAAGTATGTTGATTAAGGAGGCTAAAGATAAAGGGGTAAAACTAGCAGTTGAAAATAGACCAGAAAAGAAATTATTTGGTTCTAAGCCTAAGGATTTAATTAGGATTGTTGAGCATCTAGGAGAAGATGTAGGGGTGTGTTTAGATTTAGGGCATGCTCATATAAACAGGAACTTACAGGAGTTTTTCTCTATAGGTAAAGGCGTAGTCGTTATCCATGCTCACGACAATGATGGGTATAGAGATCTACATAAACCACCGTATAGCGGAACAATTAAGTGGAGTTTAGTAGAAGCCTGGGTAACAAGGATAAAGTATAGTAATTTAATTGTATTCGAAGTTCTATGCAAAGACAGCGTACAAATATGCGATAGTATTGTTGAGCAAGTAAGATCAACACCTATAGCTAATATATGAAGAAATACAGCTGTCTTAGGGTATTGTGATGTTAACTCATAAATTCTTGGGTAAGATTTAGGGCTAGAGGTTAACATATTATGCATAAATGCGTAAGCTATAGCTTGTCTGGGTCACGAAACTTTGAAGAAGAGTATTCATGGAGTTTAGCGTTATATATTGAGCTTAATTTAGGTGAAGATAAAGAGGTTATCGTCTGCAGCCACCCAATATATACCATAATAAGCGATCCTTTAGATTTAGTTAAAAGAATTTACAGCGTTGAGGGTAGTGAATTGGAGTATGTTCTAGAGATCTCTAAGCTCTTAGATGATCTAACTGTGGATTGGAGGAAAGAATTCGAAATCGTTATACGAAGGTATTTCGTAGCTATATCGATCTACCTTTAACTTTACAACTTAAACTCCAGCTAGTTAACACACATTTTAGTGCTAGAAATGTCTCAGAGATTAAATGAGATCATAAAGAACTTAGCTAAAAAAATGAAAAGGCATCCACGAACAGTTTTAACATGGTACGACGATGCTGGTGGTTTGTTCCTTGATAAAGAACAAATTCTTATTAAGGTAGACGGGTTTGCAGCTTCAAGATCAAAGTATCCTTGGTGCAGTTACAAAGATTTTGGGTTTAAAGCGGTTACAGCTACTGTAAGCGATGTATATGCAAAGGGTTGTAGACCATATATCTACGCAGTTTCTATAGGTGTAACACCCGATAAAGTAGATCTTATCGAAGATATCATCAGAGGTGTAGAGGAGGCTGTGGATCTCTATGGGGGATACATAGAGAACATAGATACAAATGTTGGAATGGATTTATGGATCGATGTATTTGCTTTAGCCTTATGCAAGTATCTACCAATACCTAGGAGAATTCTCGTTGGCGATGCTGTTGTACTAGTAAATAAGGTGGGTTTAACATCGATAGCGTATAACGAGTATATCAAAGGTAAAACCCCAAGAGATGTAGATGTTTTAAATACTTCATGCAAGCCCACCGTATCTCTAAACTTGGTTAATGCTATCGATGTAATTAGACCAGCTATTGTTGGATCCATAGATATTAGCGATACAGTCTATGAATCGTTGGAGCACATATCATCACTAAATAATGCCGGTATATACATAAATGCTACAGCATCAGAGCTTCTTCATCCAAAAGCTGTATGCTATGCGTATGAAGAGGGTATAGATATGCGTAGCATGTTCTTGTTTGCTAATGAAGAGTACACCCCTATATTAGTAATAGACGAAGCCTACATAGATTACGTTATAGGTAATCTTAGGTACTATGGATTTGATGTGCAAATCATTGGCACAGGAACATCGCTTAAGGAAGTTCGCTGGAGAGGGGAAGAGGTTAAGAAATTCATGTGGAGTTATGAACTAGGCAAAGTTGTAGAGATTTAATTAAGGTGTAGCAAATGAAATCCCTGTACTAAGCTCCAGTAGATGTTGGGTAGGTGCAGGGTTATGTGTAGAGTAGCTTTATATGCATCAGCTGAAGACCCCGGGTACCTTAGATATATTTCAAGATGTTTTAGGTTAAGTTCGTTAAATGATTTCGTATTAGATAGGTACAGAAGAGGACATAGGGCTCATACCCACGGTTGGGGTTATGCATACGTATACAGTTCCTTTAATGAACTTGGGTTATCACTCTACAAAACATCTCTGCCCATAACCGCCGACGGAATAAATATGCCTTTAATTCCTAGACATTTCGACTGGATCTTTATGATACTACATAGTAGGTTAACAACAGAAAAATCAATAGATGTATTAAACTCTCACCCGTATTACTTTCATCAACCTGGGAAGATATCTATATGGCTTGCCCATAATGGTTCCCTAGATAAAGAGAAGCTAGCTAAGGATCTTAATATGGAGAGCTTAACTAAGAACTACTCTGATTCTTATTTCCTTACACAGTGGCTCGGTAGGAACATTAGTTCTATGGATATCGAGGATTTCAGGAGTATAATCAAAGACATTGTTAACAAAATTGCGGAACTAGGTATTTTGAAGAGCGCTCTAAACTTTGTAGCTATAGTATTAGATGAGTTAGAGAAAAAAGTTTTAGGATTAGCTATAAACTATATCGCCGAAGATTACATGAATTTATTTGATTACTACACACTATATAAAGCAGATATAGGGAGGAAATCAGTTGCTATAGTATCCTCTACTGTAGCTCTATACCTAAACAAACTCTATGGATTTAAAGCTGAGCCTCTATCTAATCGTACTATCGTAATTATGTATCCACACAGAGAAAGCATTGAGGTGGAGATACATTAATAAATACTAGACTTTTTCCAATTTTCAAGATAAACCTACACAGGCTTTAGGACTATCAACCTTAGGAAGGGATGTTATCTTAAAGTTTCTTAACCTAACTACACCAAGTCATAAGATTAATCGACTTTAACTAAAGTCTACAAGGTTTTTAGATCGTGTAATACTCAGGGAACTATTTTAGAGTGCTAAAACATAGATGCAATTGGGTTCAACTACAGATAACAAGCCTTAACATCTGATTATATGGAGAAGCAACACCATTAAGTTAATTAATCTCGTTAATTTATATTTAATTGTGTCAGAACATTTTCAAGATTATGAATTTAATGTATAACATGCTTAGATTCTACTAGGTGATAAAGTAAAGATTATACGGTCTTGCAGCTATACTGTAGTACATGGAATAGTATTCTATTGTAGCAAATAAAATACCTATGTTCTTTGATAATCGATCCCCTAAATTTGAACTAAACCTGCTGTATTTACTTGCCTAACAGAATCTATTCTAAGAGTTATTTCCTCTTAAATCCTCAGTTTATAAATTAAGGTTAAAACTCAGGGTAAGGGAAATTGAATAAAGGAATCTTGAGATTAAGGCTTATACATGTAATAAGCTTTAAGTTAATGCGATATCTCATACGGAGGGTATACATGTTTAAGTTTAGTGTTTTTGATTTTTACAATGTTTTCATAAAGTGTTACTTCAATATTATACAATAGATATTCATCTGAGGCAAAATATTTTATAAAACTAAGAAGATATTTGTGAAGTTATTTGGAGCTCTAGGGATGATGAATTTTTCGGGGAATAAGATCTTAGATGATTTAGCGGTTACCCACTGACAGTTTGAATTACATTGATTCAAAGAGATAGTACTTTTGTGGATTTGTAGGGCTTAGCGCTATTGATGTTTCTATGTTTTTAGTGTACGCTTTTAAGATTCTGTAAATCTTCTTGACAAAAGAAGACTCCAACCTTATATACCTATCAACATAGTCTATAGGTATTGGTACGCAGTTATGCGATGTATTGTACATAACGTAGCTTACAACTTTTTCTACAGCTTTTCTCGGATAAACATCAAGTCTTATGGCTTGCGGGTAAACAGAGTCTCCTAAGTGTTTATAGAATAATATAGCTGTATTGTCCATGTAGCTGCATAGTTCTTGGAGCAAAGTGTTTTCTGTTGAGTAACATTTTTCAAGTATTTCTAGGACTTTACGGGCTCTCTTAATTTTGATATACTTTCTTATTTCATATGATAAGTACTGCTTTAACATCTCTAGATAACTATTGAAAACCATGTATTCCCCTGACCTTAGCGTAAAACTCATGAGTAGCTTATCATTTGTTTTTATCAACACATCCTCTACATCTTTAAGTCCAGCGTTTGATAGAATTGGTAGAAGGAATCTGCTAGAGACCCTCTTTACTACACCTACAACAGGTATAGAAGAAGCATCAGCCTCCCTAAGCATCTTAATTAAAGTAGTAGAAGCTAATGAAGCCAGCTTAGGTCCCGATAAACGGCTTTTAGCTTTAATAACATCTACAGAGTCTAATGGATCAAAGAATTCAGGTGTTGTTGAAAAGTACAGCGAACCATCAAGCATAACTACATCCACAGCTTTAGCCATCTTTTTCCTGGCCGTCAAAAATTCCATGATCTTAGCGTCCAGCTCGACATCATCGTTAAAGCTTGATTCGTTAATACTACTTCTTCTTAAAGCTATATAAGATATTCCATGAGATCCTATACCAGCAGGAGCAACTATAACGTACCCCGTAGATATAACAGCTATATCGCCTACAACAAGCTCTACGAATGGTTTTGTCCATGTACTATCTACAGCAAGTATAGATGCAAAATCGTCTCTACCGCCATTGAAGACCGCTATGTTTAGAGCACCTCTAATACCGTTCAAACTCTTAAGTATTGGATCTATATAACGGCTAGCTACATCTTCTACAACTTTGTTAGCAATCTTAGCTACAGCGTAGAGAATCTCGTTATTTTCCTCAAACCCAAAATCGTCTATTATTGGATGTATATCTTCATCTAACATCTCTAACCCTTATTAGTAGCGGCTTCCTTAAGGGGTTTCCAAGACCGGTGAAAAAGAATTCTCTACTTGCGAGCATAGGTAAAGTGTATTCGAGGTATTGAACACCTTCGAGCCAATTCTTAAGCTCATTGTAGTCTCCGGAAGATTGTAGTTTAGAGAAAAATATAGTATTTATATTACCCCTAATCTCGGGAGCCAAGTCTATTACTCTTTGCGTTGCGAGAACTACTCCGAACCCCCATTTTCTACCTTCTCTAACAGTTCTAGCTATAATTGTTTTAGCTGGTTCGCATCCATGGGCACAGGTATAGTTATGGGCCTCATCGATAACAGCTAATATTTTCCTTGATGTTCCTCTACTGCTCCATATTTTATCCCAAGAAACTTTCATGAATTGATAGACTATACCTCTTTTAGCTACGTACTCTACTTCAGAAGATAAGTCTACAACCACAAGCTTTCTGGGTTTCACTATTAGATTCTCGACAACATCCTCAACGATGATGTTTCTGCCGTTTAAGTAATTCTCGAAAAACCTTTTACCAAGTCTTGTTATTATAAGTAACTTCAGTTTCTTAGATGTATAGTCTCGGGCACCCATACTCTTCAAGTATTCATCGAGAACACGTAGAAATTCATGAAAATTCCACGTAAGAAGCTCTTTTCGCGAAGCATCTCTATACATAGTTAAAAGAACCTCTAAGTCAACTTCTGTAGACCGAGAAAAACTCTGCAACTTCTTATCGTTTTGATTTAGCCCACTCAAGAGTTTCTTCTTCATGTACTCAACAATAGCCCCGTATATGTACTCTTCGTGGTAACCTGTTAAACCTACCTCTTCGATAATGATCTGCGCAATGATGTCAGGGTCTAGAACAATTCTGGAAGAATCTATTACATCGACATCTACAGTCCACCTAGATTTATCCGTATAGTCTATTCCTGTATGATCAAAGATGACCACGCTATAATCTGTACACCTAAGAACTTCTTCAACAATGCACTTTGTTAGCCTAGACTTACCTGTACCTGTAGCTCCAAGAATTGCTATATGATAGCTTAGAGCTTGCTGATCTAAAGGTACCTCCATTAAGGAAAAAATATGTACTCCTACTCTAAGCCCACCCTCAATTCCTAGTATTCTCTGAAATTCTCTACCATTTATAACAGCGTATACATAGCTACCTGGTCTAGGGATAGAAAAACTCAGCTCTATTCCGCTACAAGTTACTTCTCCCAATATCTCTACATAGCTGGTCATAGAGGGAGCAGTATATGTGTGAGTTTTCCCAGGGTCAAAAGATGTTGGAAGAGTTGTTGAATCTAATGCTAAATCCTTCTTCGTAGATCCCTTGAAGATCCCGACATACCTCTTCCCCTCATCGATATCATCAATTAGGGCCAGCATCTCGTCGCGAACAAACCCTATATCCTCTTTTGAGATCCTTACGGGAACCACAGAGGCCCTAGAACCAGAGGTAACAATACCTACGAGTCGGCAAAACTCCTTAGGATTCCAATCCAGACAACTCCTCACTATACCGACCACTTAAAGGTTATCTTAGATAATCTTTTATTTAAGAGAGTTCGGCGAAAGTGTTAAGCGTTATATGGTTGAAATCGAAGAAAACAACTTGGTTGACAGTTATGAAGGTAGCGATTTGTGATATCGTTATTTTATAAAATAAGATGTTAATTAATTGATAAAATGTAAAAAGGCTAGGATTTGACTACGATATGTTGAGAATTTTTCTTAGAGAACGTAGATATGGCTATAATAGAAGCTAGTCGCTATGAAGTGCTTATGGTTAATAAAGGTCATCGAAGATTGGAAACGGGTACAAAGTGTTATTAAAACAAATATGCTATTAATGTATACGATAAGCTTACATAAACAAAGATGGATATGAAAGTTGTAGAATTTTCGTCCTATTATTAAACGTTTTATAGGTTTGTTTATTTAGTGGTGGGGATATGTATATATGTAGATCTTGTGGGAGAGTATTCAAGAGCAAAAAGGCATATATAATGCACATACTGTTGGGGTTAGAGAGTAGGCATCGACCGAAGGGTTCTCGTGTAAAAAGAGGATAAGGGTTCAGTGATCGAGGACTACATCACGTTTCAGGTAAACCCCGCTTTCATCACATAAACTTCCCCTACCATTATGTATAAACCTGTTATCAGATAATATTCTTAACGTTTTGTTACCTAGGTAAATTGCGCAATATTAATTTATAAATAGCTTGCTTTCATATTAAGATATCTTGTATATAAGTTAAGATCGTTTAACGGGTGAGAGGTGCTGATTTAAAGTGGATAGTGAGGATAATAAGAAAGAACTAAGTAGACCTCAAACAAGTGTTAAGGATGTATTTAAACTCTTTAGGTTTGTTATCGAGGAGTGGCACTTTTTTGTTATCTCTATAGCATTACTTGCTTTGGCATCTCTACTTAACACCATGATACCTATAGCAACTCGAGATGCAATAGATCTTGGCATAACCTTAAAGCAGTTCAACGTCGTAATTAATAAATCTATCGTTATACTTTCGTTATCGGCCCTATCATCGATTTTGCGATTTGGTGCAGGGTATACAGGTGCAATAATGGCACAGAGGGTTGTTCACAAGATTAGATCGAAGGCCTTTGAATTCCTTGTCCATCAACCTATGAGATACTTCGATGGCACAAGCGTTGGTCATGTGATAACTAGGGTTATCAATGATAGCGATAGAATATCAGGGTTTCTATCATTTGGTCTTAGGATGTTTCTAAACGCCCTCCTCCTCATGGCTATGTCTCTCTACTACATGTTTTCCATGAACTTAACCCTATCATTAGTATGCCTTGGCGCAATACTAATTGTCATACTATCTAATACTTTCAGCGCTATGAGAATTAGATCCGCCATAGATATGTCGAGACAGCAACTCGGTATCTTGGCATCAATGGCTTCAAACGATATTGCTGGAGTAAAAACTGTCAAAGGGTTAGGCTTAGAAGATGTCGAAACTCAAAGATTTGAGGTCGAGAACAAGAAATTGCTAAACATAAGTTTAGGGATAGCAAAATTACGATCAATATTCACGAATATCAACTTCTTAGTATTTGGGATAACAACCTTTGCAATTCTACTCTATGGAGGTTATAGCGTGATAAATAAGACTATGAGTGTTGGTACAATAGCCGCATATCTTTCGTATATGGTGATGCTTATGTGGCCCGCATCGATGTTGGGATTTGTTTTCTTTGATATTCAGCTAGTATCAGTATCAGCTAGGAGAATACTTGAGCTACTGGAATCGAATATAGAGCTAGAGGACAATGCTTTAGAGTTAAACGATGTTAAAGGAGAGATAGTGTTCAAGAACGTGAGCTTTAGCTACGTAGATAACGTGGAAGTACTCAAAAATATAAACCTCCATATTAGACCAGGTGAAACAGTTGTTATTGTGGGTCCCCCTGGCTCTGGTAAATCAACAATACTTAAGCTTATGCTGGGATTCTATAAACCAACTAAAGGTGGTATACTCATAGACGGCGAAGACCTGTCTAAGGTAAAAACATCTTGTTTAAGGAAAATAATGGGCTATGTTCCTCAAGTACCATTCATATTCAGCGGAACCTTAGCTGAGAATATAGCTTTCGGAAAACATGATGCTACACTAGATGAAATAGTTAAAGCGGCTAAAATAGCTAAAATTGCAGACTTCATAGAGTCCTTACCAAATAAGTACAATACAGTTGTAGGTGAAAGAGGCTTAAATCTATCTGGTGGGCAAAGGCAAAGAATAGCGATAGCTAGGGCACTAATATACAATCCTAAGATTCTACTTCTTGACGACCCTACATCAAATCTAGATGTTGAAACAGAAAAAGAACTCGTCAAAGATCTTAAAGAAATAGCAGAGGGTAGAACAGTTGTAATAGTCACACAAAGACCTATCTTAGCAGAGATTGCCAATAGAGTAATAGTGCTAGATGTAGGACGTATAGTCGAGGAAGGGACAGCCCAAGAACTCCTCGCCAAGAAAGGGGTCTTCTACAGAATGTACATTTCTATGATGGGATTTAAGGGTGATCAGGTTTATGAGTGATCAAGCTAAAAAGCAATCGCTTGTATTGAGGTTTATTAAAGAATTCCTTGTTTATAGGAAGTATACAGCTATAGCGGTTATGACTATCATCTTAGGCACTATAGTATCCTTATACCCACCCTATATACTAGGTATAGCAATAGATGAATATCTTATTGTGGGTCGTGTCGAAGGATTTTTAGCTTTATCACTGATGTACTTAGCACTCATATTAATTCAATGGTTAGTGCAGATGGTTAGAGGTTACACGATAGAGTTGATAGGACAGAAAATGGTTTACTCCTTAAGAATGCGTTTGTTTTCTAAACTCTTACAAACAAAAATTGGTTTCTACAAAGATAAATACGTAGGAGACATAGTTTCAAGAATAGTAAACGACACAACAACTATTGTAGATGTATTCGTATCTGGTTTGCTTAACATAATAGGCGATATAATCACGATAATAGGTGTATTTATAATAATGTTTACGTTAAGTCAAATTCTAACGCTGGCATCGATGATATCCATTCCTCCGCTTATATTTATATCAATGTATTTGGGCGCAAAAATGCGTTTGGCCCACAGAAGCGTGAGAGGAAGAATCGGTGGATTAACATCAATTGTTGAAGAAACTTACTCAGGTATAGATGCTATTAAATCATTTAATAGAGAAAAAGCGTTTATAGGTAAATTCATAAACGAATCTATGAACACCATGAAGGCGTCTATACAAGCGGCTGTACTCTCTGGTCTTTATTGGTCTTCAACAGGGTTCGTATCTACATTGTCAAGCATAGCTGTTCTCCTGGTAGGTGGATACCTAGTATTCATTGAGATGATTAGCATAGGTACTGTAATAGCCTTTACTCAGTATGTAGGCAGATTCATGGGGCCCATAAACAATATAGCCGGCATGTATGATAGACTTCAACAAGCCCTAGCCTCCCTTGAAAGAGTCTATGAAATTCTTGATTTTCCAGAAGTCGAAGAAGATAAAGGAATAGAGTTAAAGAAATTAAAAGGTGAGGTGGTCTTTGATGATGTGTGGTTTGAATACGAAAAAGGTGTGCCTGTTCTTAAGAATGTTAATTTCCATATTAGGTCAGGGGAACTTGCAGCAATAGTAGGTCCTACAGGAGCCGGTAAAACAACTATTGTTAACCTCTTACTAAAATTCTATGAACCTACCTCTGGTAGAATACTCATAGATGGAATAAACATCAAGGAGATTAAAAGAAGTTGTCTTAGGAATAGAATAAGCTATGTACCTCAAGAAGTATACCTCTTTCCAGGTACTATACTAGATAACATAAGGATAGGAAAACCAGATGCAACCGATAAAGAGGTTATAGAAGTTTGTAGAAAGCTTGGCATCCACGAGTTCATAGAGAAACTCCCTAAAGGCTACTACGCGGACGCCGGTGAAGCTGGAAAAAGACTCTCCGTAGGCGAGAGACAGCTAATAGCTATCGCAAGAGCAATGCTTAGAGATCCCGATATAGTGATTTTAGACGAAGCAACATCTAGTATAGACCCCTATACAGATGAACTTCTCAGGAACGCTATAAAGAACCTTATGGTTGGTAGAACAGGTATAATAATAGCGCATAGACTTGCAACAGCAAGGTCATGCGATAGAGTAGTAGTTGTAAATGAAGGTGTAGTAGGAGAAGTTGGAACATTCGATGAACTACTTAATAAGAAAGGGATATTCTACAAACTTTACCAAGCACAGATGAGTAGAACAATAGAACTAGAATATGGTTATCAATACGCGGGATTGTAGGCATAAACCATTATTTCATGTTTTTCACTTGAAAACAAAAATATTTTCTTAGCCGTGGAATTATACTTAATGGATATTTTGCGAATATGCAACATTATTACACTAAATACATTTTGTAGATCAAATCTAAATGAATTACTATACAGAATTAATAGTTGTTAATAAATACTTTATTAATAAATACTTTAGATAACATATTAAAAGAAAGCTAAAATTTGAGATCAAATCTTCAGATAATTAAATTTTCGTAGTATAGGCTATAGGGTTACATACTTAAAGTATGTTACTAAACATAACAATGCTGACGATGTATATGACCAAAATCATATTTATAAAAAGAATTGCCTTATACCTTGTAATAGTCTTAACAATATTGATATCTATATACCATGGACTCATGTTTCCAAAGCGTTATCCAATGGTTAAAAATAATAAAAGTAAAGGAATACAAAGCACTTTATACTAAAGAGTTGTCAAATATCAGCGAGGTAACTCTTCTTCATATATCCGCTGAAACCAGGTTTCATCATAGTACTATTTTGTGCCTAGACTTTTGAGATTATTTTAGTAGTTAGCTAAGTCTGTTTAAAATACTTTTAAGATATGTAAAGATGTATGTGTAAATGTAGTTAGCTATAGAGTTTTGAGTTTTATACGATCTCCATCTATACGATGTCGATTAATATCTCCATGCAGGGTATTAATTAAATATTATGGATTAGTTAGGTTATATTCGTAGTGTATAATATATAATAAATTCTGTAACATTGTACTCTTGGTTAAGTAATCAAAACAATGGTAATTCCATACAACTTCAAACACTTTTGTAAATTAATAAAAGTATGAAATAGTGTTGTTTAGATTATGAGGTACCATTGTTGAAGATTTTAATGATTTGGAGTAGATTAAAGGAAAACTCTATATGTAAGGTTAATCATAGTGTTATATAATGAGAGAATATACATGCTGCGACAAAAAATAACCTTAAAACTGTTTTCAAAATTTCAATCACAGTTTATTTTGTAGATGCTTATTCACTATTAGGTGCTATTTTACATAAAGGATGGAGCAGTACTTTAATTTGTAATCGTTTTGTGATTTTTGCTAAACACTTATTACCTCTGACAATTAATAGTATGCTCAAAGAGGGTTAAAGGATGAGAACTAGAGAGGTTATACCCTTTGTAATATACTTATCTAAGCGATTAGGAGCATTAGCGGTAATGTATTTTGTCACCATAACGATAATGTTTTTATTGCCGAGATTTATACCAGCAAACCCTGTTGCACTATATATACAAAACCTAGCCCAGGAGATGGGCTACTTTTCAAATCCTGAAGCAGTTCCAGAACTGTATAAGGTGCTTTTCGAAGAGTTCGGGTTAGGTAAACCTATATGGAAGCAGTACATAGATTTTATAGCAAATGCATTTAGAGGCGATCTAGGGATATCCATATGGTTAAACGATAAGGTAATAGACATAGTTATGAGGGCTTTGCCTTGGACCCTCTTCCTATTCGTTCCTTCAACTATTGTTGGATGGACTATAGGGAACTACTGGGGGGCTATTACAGGCTATAAACGAGGAACTACGTTCGAGAAAACTTCTGTACTTATTTCATCTATAGTTGCACAAATACCTGGATACTGGTTTGGAATGTTACTCATCTTTGCATTTGCTATAAACCTTAGAGTATTGCCTCCCAATAGAGCCTACGACCCGCTGATAATGCCTTCATGGCGCATGGAGTTCCTCTTAAGCGTAGTCAAACATTATGTACTTCCATTTATAACACTTACAATTCCATATCTATGCGGGCAGGTTATCTCAATGAGGAATCTAATGATATACGAGCTAAAATCTGATTATACTGTATTCGCTGATTATATAGGCATGCCCGATAAGGTGATAAGGAGGTATGCCTTCAGAAACGCAATGATGCCTCAAGTTGTTAATCTATCCATAAGGTTAGGTAGAGCTGTAGCAGGAACAGCCCTAATAGAGAACATCTTTGCCTACCCCGGTATGGGGTGGTATCTAGCCCAGGCTGTGACCAACAACGACTACATGCTATTGCAAGGTCTATTCATAATACTCGTTGCTACAGTATACCTAGCGCTATTTTTGTCAGACCTAGTACACTTAGTTGTAGACCCACGTGTAAGACTAGGCTATGCAAAAAGCTAAAGGTGCAACCATATGGCTAAGGTAAACAAAGAAACAATATTAAGTCTCATAAAGCAAATCAGAACATCTGAATCGCTAAGAATGCTCCTAAGAAATACAAGGTTCATAGTAGGAATATCAATACTGCTTGGCCTAGTACTCTTTAGCTATTTAGGACCTCTGTTCTATCCAAGAGATCCGCTAAGTGTTAGAAATCCATCGCTTTTACCTCCCTCTCCCGAGTATCCTTTAGGAACAGATATGGCTGGCAGAGATGTACTAGCAGCATTAATGTATGGTACTAGGACATCTTTGTATGTAGGATTTCTATCAGCAGGTATAGCCACAATATTAGGTGTCATAGCTGCTGCGTTATCGGTAGCATTCAGCGGAATTGTTGATAACGTTGTAACAGCTATAATCAGCTTCCTTCTATCGGTACCATCTATGCTATTAGCGTTAGTTGTAGCTTTCTATCTACCGGTAAGAAGCTATGAAGCTATAGCGTTAATACTTGGGATAACTATGTGGGCTGGCTTTGCAAGGGCATTGAGAGCAAGGTTGCTGAGCCTAAGAGAAGAAGATTTCATAAACATGTCAAAGGTTGCAGGATACAGTACGCTAAGGATAATATTCGAAGACATGATGCCATCAGTTGGAGCTTACGTAATAATATTCTTTGCGACCCATATAGATAATGGTATGGTTGGAGAGGCAACTCTAAGTCTACTAGGATTACAACCATCTGGAGGCTACTCCCTAGGGCTGATGTTCTCGCAGGCAAACTCTCAGGGAGGGGTTTTAAGAGGTGCTTGGTGGTGGTTTGGGCCACCAGGAATTATAATAATGCTTGTCGTTATCTCCATGTTACTAGTTTCAACAGCTGTTGATGAAATATTTAACCCAAGATTACGAAGAGAGTGAATAGGTGTATTAATTGAGTAAGATACTTGACATACAAGACCTTGTATCATACTATGTTCAAGTAATTGAAGGTAGAAAAACATACGTAAAAGCTGTAGACGGTGTAAGTATAGAGGTTAAACAAGGCGAAGTACTTGGAATCATAGGGGAAAGCGGTTGTGGGAAATCAACATTAGCTAGAGCTATATTAGCTGATTTTTCCCCGCCTTTCCAGTATATAAGAGGAAGTATTAAGTACAATACAAAGGATGGAAAAACCTTAGAGCTACACAAGCTTTCAAGAGATATGTTAAAGAAATACGTATGGGGTGTCGAAATATCTTTAGTACCACAATTCGCTATGAACGCTCTTATGCCTACCTTAAAAGTTCGAAAACTTGTAATGGATATAATGAGGGCACATTTCAAGGAAGTCAATGAATATGAAGTTATAGAAAATGTAAACAAGGTTTTTCAATCAATAGGCTTACCTCCTGATGTCATAGATAGATACCCCTTTGAATTAAGCGGAGGTATGAGACAAAGGGTTGTTCTAGGAATAGTTGCAACTCTAAGACCTCGTATAATGATAGCTGATGAGCCTACATCAGCGCTAGACGTTACGACGCAGAAGATGGTGCTAAAAACTATGCTAGATTTAAAGAAACGAGAGTATGTGGATAGCATAATTTTTATAACACATGAAATTGGTGCAGCAAGACAAATAGCGACAAGGTTTGCAGTTATGTATGCAGGCAAAATAGTAGAAGAATCACCTACAGAAGAATTCATAGAAAAACCCTACCATCCATATTCATCGCTCTTACTTAGAGCGATACCGGATGTAGCACAAATAATGATACAGGAAAAGATAGTTAAGGTAAGAGACGTTCTATATATTGGAGGAGCACCACCAAGCTTAATTAATCCACCGCTGGGGTGTAGATTTCACCCTAGATGCCCATATGCAATGGATATATGTAGACGGGAAGAACCGCCTATGACACAGATAGAAAAGAATAGATTTGCAGCTTGCTGGCTCTATGCAAAGAAGTAGAATTTTTATTCATTAATTAGATGGTATAGGTGTAAAAATGTTAGAAGTAAGAAACTTAACAAAAATTTACGAATCAGGACTCATAAAAAAGCAATACATAGTAGCAGTCGATGATATATCTTTTGAGGTTAGAAAAGGAGAGATAGTAGCACTTGTTGGTGAATCTGGTTCAGGTAAATCAACAACCGCTAAGATAATACTTAGACTAATACCACCAACATCAGGTATAATAAAATTCGAAGGTAAAGATATATGGAAAGATCTTAGCTCTAAAGAAGAATTAATGGAATACTGGAAAAACGCGCAACCAGTACCTCAAGATCCTTATTCGGCGTTCAACCCATCATATAAGATTGATAGAGCGTTGCATCAAGCACTAAGACTAATAGGAGTTGATCCCCAAGATGATGTTGGTAAAAGGTTAATTATTGAAAGCTTAAAGCAAGTAGGGCTTGAACCAAGTGAGGTTCTGGGTAAATACCCCCATCAGCTTTCAGGAGGTCAACGTCAGAGGATATTAATAGCTAGGTGTTTCATTGTAAAACCAAAGCTTGTCGTAGCTGATGAACCGGTTTCTATGATAGATGCATCTCTAAGAGGAGAAATAATGAAATTAATTGTAGATTTAAGGGATATCTATGGTACATCAGTAATCTTCATAACTCACGATATGAACTTGGCTAGCGCACTCGCAGATAGAATATTTGTCATGTATAAAGGAAAAATAATTGAAGAAGGAAAGCCTGATGAAGTAATCAGAAATCCTAAACATGAATACACCAGGATGTTAATAGGAAGTATTCCAAGCATATACCTTAAATGGAGAGATGTAGAGTAATTTTATACATCTTATGCGCAAGATGCTACATATCATGTTATTTATTCATATTTCAATTTAATAAAGCATTAAGTGACATATAATCATCGATTTCTGGCGATCTTAATCAATGACATTATACGATAAAATCAAATTTATGTTTTTAATCATGAAAACTTAAATATGTTTACAGAATTTACTTAACATGGGGAAACATGGTGATTAAACTATTTAGGGTTATCTTACTGACATTATTATTAACGATAATGTTACTATATGCAATGCCTATAGCCGTAGCTCAAATGCCGCGTGAAGAGACGTTGATGTTTGCTAGAGGTAGAACAACTATTAGATGGAATGAGTACTCTGGCTCCTTTAGTCCTCAGAATATTTTGTATTTACCGTTATTCCTTGAGGGTGAGAGTTATGGTCGGAGGGGGTTTGTGCCGGTTGTTGCTAGGGGGTTTGAGTGGGTTGATGCTTATACTGTTAGGGTTTATATTAGGTCTGAGGCTGTTTGGAGTGATGGTAGGTCTATAACAGCTGATGATGTTATAACAACTATTAGGCTTGGTTTGTTTGCTAAGAGGGGGCCTGGGTCTGGGTGTACGTCTGAGGTTCTTGAGGGGATGAGGAAGATCGATGATAAAACTGTTGAGTTTAAAATGAATAGAACGTCCTATGAGAGGGGTGCTATAGGGTATATACAGTTTGTTGGTTGTTGGATTACATTAAGGGTTTATCCTAAGCATATATTTGAAGCAATTAATGCTTCTGGTCAAATAACAACTTGGAGAAATACAGATATAACTAAAATGGTTACATCTGGCCCCTATAAAGTTATATCAATAGATGAAGCTGCAGGATACATATACTTTGAACGTATCGATACTTGGTGGGGTAGAGTAGTATTTGGATTACCAAGACCAAAATACCTCATAGTATGGATGGCAGAGGATACACCAAGAGTAACAGCTCTCATAAGAGGTGAAACTGATTGGGATGTAACTGGGGGTATGCCTGACATATACAATTATTTTGATCGTGGAATTTACACATGGGATAATACAAAGCCGCCTTATTATAGACCTGGTAATGGTAACTATATGCCGTTTAATATGAGGAGTAAAGTTGTTGGTATTTTAGGGGATCAGTATGATGATGCTAGAAGAGCTGTTAGGTTAGCGATGTTGTATGCTTTTCCATGGGATGATCATATTGATAAAGCATTACAAAAAGCTGGAGTAAAATCCTCAATGGCTTGGATTCCAGATGAACCACCATTTAACAAATACATTAATAGAACATTATGTAAGATTACATGGGGTAACGAGGAATGCGTATTATCAACAGATTTAACAAAAGCTAAACAAATACTTGATCAAGCAGGTGTAATCGATAGAAATGGCGATGGAATTAGAGAACTACCCGATGGAACACCACTAAAAATAACCTATTTAGTCAGATCAGGTGCTGCTGTAAGAGAAATTGTTGCACAGCTCTTCATAGAAAACTTAAAGTCGCTAGGATTCGATATTGATTACAGGGTTATGGCTTTATCATCAATACAATCCCTAATACAGTCAGGAGCAGGCTGGGATATTGTAGATACATCTGAAACAATAACCATTAACTGGGCAACCCCATGGAGCACCTACTACGATAGATTACATAGTCTACAAATACCATTTAGCAACTACGCTTGGTATAAGAATACAGAAATGGAGAAGTGGATTGGGTTGCTAGGCTCACCATTTGAAGAAGAAAGATTGTATGCGGCAAGCAAAGTACAAGAGCTCCTATACAGAGATATACCATATATAGTCTATTCAAGGAGTGGAGGTGGAGCATGGTATCAAATAAGATACGATCGTTGGATAGGATGGCCTAATGCATCAAATCCATGGTGGTGGCCTGTGGCATCATTCTCAGACGCAAGTTATCCTCTGCTCTTTGGTCTTGCGAGTAGAGTTAAAGGTGAAAGACCTGTTGTACCATGGTGGACTAAACCAATAGAACAAGGTGGTTTACTAATACCTGTTGAAACTCTATGGGATCAAAT